>ERZ808246.274-NODE-274-length-46250-cov-4.943111_pt1 | contig 46250 bp, 46 predicted proteins | sample MGYA00521083_ERZ808246 | MGnify/ENA primary metagenome ERZ808246 (study PRJEB31516, sample SAMN03275577) | gut metagenome | biome: mammalia-associated habitat; material: feces | host: Papio cynocephalus | place: Kenya | collected 2012-07-07 ... | reverse complement strand
TTCTCTAGATTTTCTAGATTCTCTAGATTTTCTAGATTCTCTAGATTTTCTAGATACTCTAGAAATTCTAGCTACTATGAAAAAAAATACACCCTTTATTCTTCGCCTTTTAATCTCCTCTTTAGTGTAGCTATTTCCTCTTGCTGTCTATTATATGCTTTCAGAGCTCTCTCCCTAAGGTCATAGTAGGCTACTTTCCATTTATTGCTTTCTGCTTGTAAAATAGACAGACTTTCTTCAAGACGCTTACACTTGTCTTCAAGTTGTTTCAGTTTAGAATCTTGTTCATTTCTATAACCGGTTCTTGCCCTATGCATGCGCTCTCTGATACCTCCTTCTCTTATAAACTCGTTTTCAAGCTTTTTCATAAAACTCATCATCATTTTGTCTATCATGTGGCAGAGCGTTAAAGCATAGTTGCACATCTCTTCGTCACTCCACGTCTGAAAAAATTGTTCGTAGTCCGACAGTTTATTGTGGAAACGGCAATAATTTAGCATGAAGTCGTATTTCTCATTTCCTGTAACATAGTAGTTCAGATGACGCGATTTCAGATAATCCTCAAAGTCTTCGCGGAGTTCTTTTAAAGAGGCGCGTGCCACATTAAGGAGCTTCAGTTGCATTTCTGTAGAAGTAACTCCGTCAGCAAGTCCTTCTACTATGTTTTGTTTGCATGAGCGTGCAGCCTGAATTATCTGGTCTCTTGTCCTGTCTTTGTAGAGATGGATAAATCTGTTGCAGAAAGCATATGACAATTGATATACAACATCTGCTTTCTGATAAAAATACAGTTCTTTCCAGTTTGTCTGCTTGGCAAGTACTCCGGCTGTGTTCTCTTGGCTTTTCATGTGAATGTTGAATAGTATAGGATAGGTTATAAAATAAAAAGTTCCCAACTGACAAATAGAATAATGCAGGTTGGGAACTTTAAGTTACATGGTAATTGTGTCTTCGCTAACGTATTTTGGAGAGTCTCCATATTTGTTCGGTCCGACAGTTCCGTCGAACAGACAGAACACGAAAATCACGATGCTTGTGACTGTTGCAACCAGTGCCGGCAACCAAAACATCGGCTTTAATACGAAGCCTATAATGGCGTTAGGATTCGGATTGACCGTGTTGAGCATCTCAATGTAACCACTTGTAAACATGTAGGTTGCCAAGAATATGCTGCTTACGAACTCGATGTAAACCCATATTGGATTATGACCAGAGTCCTGCACGCGCCTTACTGTAACGGAAACAGCTGACAGCGAGATTATTATGCTGACAATATTCTGTAGTAATGGCATGGAACCAAGAGCTAAGCTTAGTATAAAATTTACGATGTATACTGCCAACATATACCACCAAAATTCGGAGCGGCGTGCGCGCCCCTTGAAATTTATGACATTACTTAAAACTCTCTTCACTGCTTCTCCGAAACCAAGCTTCGGAGTGGCAAAGTAATTTGACTGATTCTCCATAATACTATTGTTATTGGTGTTGAAAAAAAATTATTTCAGAAGGTCGGGGCGCAGACGCTTTGTCCTTTCGTAGCTTTGCTCTATTTCCCAATCCTTTATCTTCGCTTCGTTTCCGCTCAACAGAATATCAGGAACTTTCCATCCCTTGTAGTCAGCAGGACGCGTATAGATTGGAGCCGACAGCATATCGTCTTGAAAGCAGTCGGACAAAGCACTCTGTTCGTCGCTGATAACGCCAGGAACAATTCTCACTATAGCATCAGCCATAACGGCAGCTGCAAGTTCACCTCCCGTAAGGACATAGTCGCCGATGCTTATTTCGCGAGTAATGAGATGCTCGCGAATACGGTGGTCGATACCTTTGTAGTGTCCACATAGGATGATGAGGTTCTGCTTCATGGAGAGGTCGTTAGCAACATGCTGGTTAAACTGTTCTCCGTCTGGCGACGTGAAGATAACCTCGTCGTAGTCGCGCTCTGCTTTCAGGGCGGAGATACAACGGTCTATAGGTTCACATTGCATTACCATTCCGGCAAAGCCGCCGTACGGATAGTCGTCAACCCGTTTCCATTTGTCGGCAGAATAGTCGCGCAGGTTATGCAGATGAATCTCCGCCAGTCCTTTTTTTTGTGCCCTCGCCAGAATGGACTCATTGCAGAAGCCTTCAATCATGGCGGGGAGCACGGTAATTATGTCAATTCTCATTGGCTGCGATTATAGTTCCTTTTTCAGAGCCTCTGCCATTTCTGCATATTCGGCATCCGTCAGATAAACTTTTTTCGGGTTCATCTGGAATACGCCACCGAAGTCTGGTCCACCTTTATATTTAGGGATAAGATGGAAATGAAGGTGAGACAATGTATCAGAATAAGCACCATAGTTGATTTTGTCTGGGTTGAAAACCTTCTGCATGGCACGTGTTACCTTGGCAACGTCAGCCATGAAGGCATTTCTCTCGTCATCGCTAAGTAGGTTGAGGTCGTCAACATGGTCTTTGTATGCTACGAGGCAACGGCCGTGGTAAGTCTGCTCCTTAAAGATAAATACGCGGGAAACACTAAGTTTTGCAACTTCAATCATCAAGTCATGCAATGTCTCATTGTTCTGACAATAAAGACAATCTTTTGGATCACTGTTCATTTTGTTATATGTTTTTTAGTTATTAGCTTTTATCTACTTTTTGCAAAGGTAGTAAATATTTGGCAATAATATATTGGCTTATTGAAATAAAAGTTTATTATATTGTTTTTTAATGTGTGTATCTCTCTCTCTTCTTTATAATCTATGTATGTTTATGCATTATGTTTCAAAAAATAAATGGTTGTGTCCGTTCTTTTACTACAAAAGGAATAAATGTTTTTGAGACTTGCCGTTAATGCTGTACCTTTGTAGACTGTTAGAACGAAAATGAATTGGAATGTATAAAAATACAGCAGTTTAGATGGAAAAGAATACGAAACATGATATGTTATTAAAAAAGCGTCCTTCGGCGCGTCTTTCAATTCTCCCGATAATAGTACTTGTTGTTATGCTTACTCTGACGATACGCAATTTTGGTAGCGATTCTCTTGGAGGAGCGAGTCAGGTAACGTTGCTTACGGTATCTGCTTTTTGTGTACTTATCGGAATGGTGTATCTTCATGTGCCATGGTCGAGCTTTGAGAATGCAATAACGAAGAACGTGGCGAGTGTGTCGAGTGCATTGATAATATTATTGTTGATTGGTGCCTTAGGTGGTGCATGGATGGTTAGTGGAGTAGTGCCGACGTTGATTTATTATGGCATGAAAATTATCCATCCGGATGTCTTTCTTGCTTCGACATGTGTGATATGCGCATTTGTCAGTGTGATGACTGGAAGTTCCTGGACTACAATTGCCACTATAGGCATTGCCCTTATGGGGATAGGCAGGGCGCAAGGTTTTTCTGAGGGATGGATTGCTGGAGCGATAATCTCGGGAGCGTATTTCGGGGATAAGATTTCTCCGCTTTCAGAAACTACTACGCTTGCTTCGAGTGGAGTGGGAGTACCGTTGTTTACTCATATAAAATACATGTTGATAACGACAGTACCTTCGATAACAATTGCAGTACTTGTTTTTCTTGTTGCCGGATTCATTTGTGATTCAGGGAATGCTGATGATGTGCAGAGATTTACGTCGGCTTTAGAGGGGAGGTTTAATCTTACGCCTTGGCTCTTGTCGGTTCCTGTTTTGACGGGAGTGCTTATTGCCAGGCGTGTTCCTCCTGTTATAACGTTGTTTCTATCGTCGCTTATGGCGGTTATTGCCGGTTGTATCTTTCAGCGTGGCGTTTATTCGGAGATTGACCCTTCTTTATTCAATGCTGCCATGAAGAGTCTCTATGGGAGTACGTCGGTTCATACGGACAGCGCAATACTGTCGGAACTTGTTTCAACACGTGGAATGGCTGGTATGATGGACACTATATGGCTAATTATCTGTGCGATGTGTTTTGGCGGAACGATGGCGGCGGCTGGCTTTGTTGGTGGAATTACCCGTCTGTTCATACATCTGGTGAAGGGGAGAACTTCACTTGTGGGTTCGGCTGCTGCCACGGGCGTGATGCTAAATATTGCTATTGCCGACCAGTATTTGTGTATTTTACTTTCTGGAAATATGTTTAAGGATGTTTTCGACAGACAAGGTTATGAGAGGCGCTTGCTGAGTCGCACTACAGAGGATTCGGTTACGGTGACTTCTGTTCTTGTGCCGTGGAATACGTGTGGAATGACACAGAGTACGGTACTTGGTGTGTCGACATTTACCTATTTGCCTTATTGTGTTTTCAATATTCTGTCTCCGATTATGAGTGTAATCGTTGCGGCATTGAATTATAAGATTTTCAGGAAGAAATAAAATAAAAAATCCTTTACCGTAAGCCTGAAAACGCTTGTAGAAACAGGCTCGGTAAAGGACTCTCTAATTTAAAATGTAAAAATATGAGGCAGAATATTATTCTGCTTTATTATCGGCGAATTTAATCTCGCTAATTTCTTCCATTTCGTCTTCGTCAAACCACTTCACGAGTTTAGACTTTGCCTTGTCTTTAATTTCATCGGATACGTTTCCGATTTTGTTAAGCACATACAATAGTACGGCGAGATCGTCGCCAAGTCCTATGATTGGTATGGCATCGGGGATAACGTCGAGTGGACTTATTAGATAGCCCAGTGCTCCAACTATAATTGCCTTGTCCTTAATAGAAACTTTGTCGCTCTGTAGGGTATAATACAAAATCAGTGAAACGTAAACAAGTTTTGCTCCTGCCCGTTTCGCAATCTTTGATATTTTCTCCAAAAATTCACCATTGGTGAATTTATTGGAGTATGACATAAAATCAGGTAATTCCATTTTATGATATTGTTTATGGTGAATATTCAGGCGCAAATGTACGAATTATTTTTGTCTCGTACAAGTATATCTCTATGATACATTGATTTTTATAGATGAAATTTACATATCCTTCAGCAAAATATCTCTCTGCTGTTCAAGATAAGCGGTGTGGTTGCCGATGGCGGCATTCCATTTCTTGTGGTTTGAATCAGTCATGTTCAAACTGATTTCCCATTTCCCCTTTGTCTCGAATCTGTCAATCAGCATACCTACGCTGAGTCTCGACAGGTCTTCGGCAGGTTGGAAAACGCTTACCTCTCCCTTTTCGTCGCTTGTTATTTCGCTTACCATATGTATGCTTGTCAGTTCGTATAGCAGTTCCTGTACGACTCTAATTGGGATGTTTGTACGCAGTTTCAGTTCCAGGGCTGTAAACGGTTTCCCTCCTTTGGCAAACTGCTTACATATATGGCTCATGAGGAGGATACTCATCATTATACGGTATCTGGTGCTGATTTCGTATGTTTCGGTGCGGAAAGCCGATTCTTCCATATTTTGGCTCGTATAGCAGAGTTCTGCACCGAACAGACAGATGTTCCATGATATCTGTACCCATAGCATGAAGAGCGGGAGAGCTGCGAAAGAACCATATATGGCATTGTAGCTGCTTACCCATATCTGTGAGTGGATATAGAACAATTGCAGTCCCTGCATTGCTACACCGGCTATTATGCCCGGTATTATTGCGCAACGTATCTTTACTTTTGTATTTGGCATAAATACATATAAGGCTATGAAAACGGCAGACATAAGGGCGTATGGTGTGAGATCCCAAAGTCTTCTTACCATAGGAGCCAGAAGTTCAAAGCCTTCGGTCTCGTTTGCAACAGTTGCCATGAATATTGACACGCCGGATGTTACGACAATGATTATAGGAGCCAGAATGAACATTCCCATATAGTCTGTTACCGTTCTGAAGAAACTTCTTGGCTTTTTTACTTGCCATATATTGTTGAACGTAAGTTCGATATTGCGTATAAGCATGGTTACGGTCCAAAGCATGAAAAGGAGTCCGATACCGAGTATTATTCCGCTTTGTGTATGTATAAGGTAAGAGTTTACGAATCCCACGATAGCATCGGCAGCCTGTGGCTGACTGGATAGAATGTCGCGAAACCATTCCTCTATATATTTGTTGTAACCGAATCCTCTGGCGATTGCAAAGACAACGGCAAGAATCGGTACGATGGCGAGCAGAGTGGAGTAGGTCAGTGCTGCTGCGGAGTCAATCATTCTTTTTGTCGTGAATCTTTCGATTGCGAGAATAAGCATTCTGAGAGATGCTATGGCAAGCTTTGTATGACGTGGCTTGTCGTTGAAGTCGTTGTTCCAGATACCGTCTTTCAGGAAGTATGCAATTTTTTTTATGTTCATCTTCAGAGTATTAAGAAATAAAAAATCCGTTGCCTGTAGCAGCGGAGGAAAAGAGAAAAAAAGAAAACAGTGTCCCTATAAGCCGGGTTCTGTTCCACAACAACCTCTCGGCAGTTGCGGCGCCTGCCATTTATCCAGTACGTGGGTCACCCCACGTCTCAAGCATTCCACCCTCCGTCGGAATTGGTCGGACGGGCAATCCTCAAACGACGGTTTACGCGAACTTGCAGCCTCCGGACGGCACAGCCCGATGATCACCCACCGGCTGGTGGTCTTTTACACCACCTTCTCACCCTTACCGTAAGATCAGAACATGTAGATGATTCTGAAATTATGGCGGTTATTTTCTTCTGCCGTATCCTACTGTCGCCAATAGCTTCCACTTTCAGAAGCGGAGCGCCCTATGCTGCCCGGACTTTCCTCTCGCGGCATAATACCGCCAGCGGCAGAGCCGGGACACTGTATTCTTTTGCAAAGGTAATAATTTAAATTTAGAATGAAGAATGTAGAATGAAGAATTTAAAGAATTAGGAATTAGGAATTAGGAATTAGGAATGAAGAATTTAGAAAATTAGGAATTAGGAATTAGGAATTAGGAATGAAGAATGAATAATGAAGAATGCGGATTACCTTGACTTATACTGGCAATAGTAATCCGCATTCCTAATTTTATCGAGCGTTAGTAAAGCAATTCTTCATTAAATGAATTACTTTACGATTTTCTTTCCTTCCACCACGTATATTCCGTGTTGCAGTCCGTCGGTAGCAGTTTGACGGCAAACCTTAGTGCGTACTTTTGTGCCCGATATTGTATAAACGTCAACGAAGGCAGGCTGCTCCTCGGTCGGTTGCTCTATTATTGTAGGCTTTTCGTAGTTGTCGTAGCTGAAAACAACATCCTTTTTGTCGCCCCATACATATTGTTCCAGTCCAGGATAATCCACATAGGGGTTGCGGTTCTTCTGAATTTTGTAGACGGCGTTGTTGCGGTCGATTTCCTTCTGGCTAACTGGGTCTTCCTGTGCCCATTTCAGCAGCAGTTGCTTTGCCCAATCCCTGAAAGCCGGATATTTGTCTCCAGAGAGCATGTCGCTTTTCCAACCGCTTACTTTATTCTCATAGCAGGTTACCATATAGAAATAAATGCGTGCGAAATCGCCTTTGTATTCATCGTTAGGTTCGAAGACGATGCCGCTGTATCCGCTTGTCGTGTTTTTCCCGAGTTTGCTAAAGCCGTTATTCGACTTGTATTTTTCGCCGTCGGTTTCTCCAAAAGGATAATTGCTGCGCATTCCATTCACCTTACCGTCGGTAGGGACAATATGCATAAGGTCTGTATTCATCGGCGAACTGTCGTTAAACCAGTCTTTAGGGAAAGAGTGTTCCCGGTTAAACACGTCGCCTTCTTTTTGGTAATTTCCTGCCCTGTCTTTGTCAAAATCATAGTTAGTTGTACACGAATACATGTCCCATACCTTTCCGTCAGCCCTCTTATCTGTAGTTTTGAAGTGTTCCCACAGAGATTTGTAGCTTAATGTGGTGTGTTGGTTGATAATTCCTGCAAGTGCAGTTTTCAGTGCACTGCCCTTTTTGCCGTCGGCATTCGAGTAATAAGTACCACTGTTGTTCGGACCTTGAGCCCATGAGCAAACGGCAAAAAGAATCATTGCCGCAGCAAAAATGTTTCTTTTTAATGAGTTCATATAGTTGATTTTTTTATTGTCTTCAATTTCCAATATTTCAATTTTCTAATATTTCAATATTTCAATTTTTCAATTTTAAATCAGTTTCTTCGGTACGCAGTCAGCCATTGCTTTATATGCCGTCTCGCTTGGATGTAGGTGGTCGCCGGAGTCAAATCCCGGTGCAAAACTCTTGGTGTTGTCGGTATCACGCACCGCCTTGTCGAAATCCACACAACCGTCAAAGATATCCGATGAGCGTAACCATTCGTTGAACTCCTCCCTCAGCTCGTTCCTCTCCTCGTTGTAAGTTCTCCATCCGAGTATAGGCAATAGAGTTCCGCTCCAAACCTTCAGTCCGAGTTCCCGAGCATGCTTAACGTAAATATCTTCCACTCCGTGTTTCAGATCCTCAAGCGAGGGCATGTCGCTCCATGGGCGAAATGGGTTAACATCAGTGCCAACGGGATGTATGATATCGTTGATACCATGTTGGATTATTACGTCCGACGCTCCGCTAACGTTCATTTCTATCGGGAAGCGTGTTGCCCCCTTCAGCCCGTAAGCTTGATAAGTGATGCAGTCGTATTGTCTGAGAATCCTCGTTCCGCTAACGGCACGTCGTATCACTGCAACGTTGTTCGATCCTTTCTCCCTTGCTCTTATTGCCAGCCAGTCAGGCCAGCTTTGAGCCGTGATAGAGTCGCCGTAGCAAATGAGGGCATGATTCTTGCTCTCGGTGTGAATGTCTATGGTATTTAAGAAATAAAACCATTGAGTATGGCGTGTCAGGTCAAGCGGCAGCGTCTCTTCTTCCGCGAAGTCACCATAGCTGTATTGTCCTTTTGAGAGCGGACCCGTAATAAGTGTCCCGGCATTCATCTGTGTGAAGTCTTTTAGATACATACTGACGATAAGTTTTTCGTATGCCTTTATTTCGATTTCAACTTCATCGCTTACCGTTTCTTTTCCCGGCATTAAGGTTACTTCCTTCTTTCCGTTGAAAGAAACGGTCGCTATGCTGTTGTTAAAGTCGGCAGCCCTGGCAATGATTACCTTGTTTATTGTTATGGGTTCCGTACCGGTAAGATTAGAAAATCTGAGTTTAAGCTTATCTCCCGAAAAAGGAATCTCAATTGGATACCTCAGTGTAATGTCTTTTGCATAAATAGCTTCGCGACGATCAGTTATGGATGTAGCATTGCCCCAACAGCTTACCCATTTATTGTATACCTTATTATATATAATAGCGTTGTCACTCATTTCAGTAAAAAAGATAAGATTATAATTCTATATAGATAGAGCAAATCGAGAGTAGAAAGGAATGAATAATCCATTTCTCGTACTGAGATGCTTATCTTATGCAAAGATAATGCAAACCGAGAGGAGAATAAAATGAATTTATTCATTTTTTATCCCAAGGTGAAGCTTATCTTATGCAAAGATAGCATATTTATATTAAGAAAAAGCATAAAGTGGTGAGAATTAATCAGTTCTGAGCAAGTATTTTCTCTAAAAGTGCAAAAAAAATGAAATATATTTCCGTATGCCATTAAAAACTCGTATATTTGCAAGCCTTTTGAAGCATGATAGATGTATTACATATATAATAAACAAAAAAAATGACAAAAGCAGATATAATAGACGAGATTGTAGGCTCTACAGGCGTTGCCCGCAAGGATGTTTCGGCTACGGTCGAGGCATTTATGGAGGCAATAAAGAAAAGTCTGTTGGAGAATAAGGAGAACGTATACCTGCGTGGCTTCGGCAGTTTCATTGTGAAACACCGTGCCGAGAAGACCGCAAGAAACATTTCAAAGAATACGACAATAGTAATTGCGGCGCACGATTTCCCAAGTTTCAAACCAGCCAAGAGTTTTGTAAGCAGAATGAAGGGCGAGGAAGTAACAGACGAGGATTAAGTGATAGAGAATTTTCAATAACATTATATTTTAACAATTTAAAATTTAAAAGATTATGCCAAGCGGTAAGAAAAAGAAGGGCCACAAGATGGCTACTCACAAGCGTAAAAAAAGATTAAGAAAGAACAGACATAAGAGCAAATAAAAAGCTAACTGCAGAGTTAGTGCTCAATAAAGGTCTATTCGGACTGGGCATGTCAATCAATGCAGCATCGTTTTATAGCGCGCGTATTTATTGACATGCCCTTATTTTATCCTAGTAATCAAGTTTTTGTAAACAAGACATGACAAGCGAATTAATAATCGACGTACAACAGAAGGAAATTTCCATCGCTCTGCTCGAGGACAAGAACCTTGTGGAGTATCAGAACGAGCCAAGGTCGGCATCGTTCTCTGTTGGAAACATCTACGTGGCTAAGGTTAAGAAGCTTATGCCGGGCTTGAATGCAAGTTTTGTGGATGTAGGTTATGAGCGCGATGCCTTTCTACATTATCTTGACCTCGGGAGTCAATTCAACTCCTACGAAAAGTATATCAAACAGGTACAGAGCGACAGAAAGAAACTTTATCCTTTTTCGAAAGCTATGCGTCTGCCAGACCTTAAAAAGGACGGCAGTGTGCAAAACGAGTTGCAACAGGGACAGGAAGTGCTGGTGCAAATCGTAAAAGAACCTATTTCTACAAAGGGACCGCGATTAACGGCAGAACTCAGCTTTGCCGGGCGATACCTTGTACTTATTCCATTTGACGATAAAGTTTCTGTTTCCTCGAAAATAAAGAGCGGTGAAGAGCGTGCAAGGCTCAAACAACTCATCCACAGTATAAAACCGAAGAATGTTGGTGTCATCGTACGTACAGTTGCAGAGGGTAAGCGTGTGGCTGAGCTCGACATTGAGCTGAAGATACTCATGAAGCGATGGGAGGACGCTATCTTGAAGGTGCAGAAAACACAGAAACGCCCACAGCTCATATACGAGGAAACAAGTAGAGTCGTTGCAATGTTGCGCGACCTCTTTAATCCGTCTTACGAAAATATATACGTAAACGACGAGGAGGTCTTTAAGGAAGTAAAACACTACATTACGCTCATTGCACCAGAAAAGGCCGGTATCGTGAAACTTTATACCGGTACGGTACCTATCTTCGACAACTTCAACGTGACAAAGCAGATTAAGTCGAGCTTCGGACGAATTGTTAACTATAAGCATGGTGCTTATTTGTATATTGAACATACCGAAGCTCTTCATGTGGTTGACGTCAACAGCGGCAACCGCACACGTTCTGCAAACGGACAGGAGGCTAATGCCCTCGATGTGAACCTCGGTGCTGCCGACGAACTGGCTCGACAGTTGAGGCTTAGAGACATGGGCGGAATTATTGTTGTGGATTTTATCGACATGAGTCTTGCTGAAGACCGCCAAATCCTATACGAGCGGATGTGCAAGAACATGCAGAAAGACCGCGCACGCCACAATATCCTGCCTCTGAGCAAGTTCGGACTTATGCAGATTACCCGTCAGCGAGTTCGACCGGCGATGGATGTTAACGTTGAAGAGGCGTGTCCTACGTGTCTCGGTACGGGCAAGATAAAGTCGAGCATACTTTTCACGGACCAATTAGAGAGCAAAATTGACAAACTGGTCAACAAGATTGGCATCAAGACATTCTATTTGCATGTGCATCCGTATGTTGCTGCATACATCAATCAGGGTTTCATAAGCATGAAACGCCGTTGGCAGATGAAATACGGATTTGGCGTGCATGTCGTCCCGTCTCAGAAACTTGCTTTCTTGCAGTATGAGTTCTACGACAGCAAGAAGCAGTTTATCGATATGAAAGAAGAGAATGAGGCGATAAAGAATTAATCTCTAAAAAGAATCTCCAATTTCCGTTTCTTGAAACATTTATCAAGAATATCAGAAATTGGAGATTTTTTTATTCTTAGTTTTTTTTACTGTACTACTTTGAATCTTATGCGGAATGAGTGTTTTTCCTCGTCCCAGTTGGTTCCGAGTAAAACGAACTTGCCTATTTGACTTGTAGAACGTACATGCTTTCCTATACAGGGACAAACATCGTAGTCGCCAATGCGGACAAGGCGCAACGTTTCAGATGCATCTTCAGGCAGCCGATCAAGTTTTACACCATCAGGGATATGGTTGCGGTCAACAAATTCGTATGTTACAGGTAAGTCCTCCTCGATAAGTTCGTTCATCCTTTTCTCAATCTCATTTTCCTCCTTGCGGTTAGGTTTATGGTCAAGTATGTAGCTTATCTTGCTCTTTTTGCGTTCTATGTGGGCATTTCTCGACCGTTCGCAGCCAAACATCCTCACCATCGTCTGGTTAAGCAGATGTTCGGCAGTGTGAGCCGGCGGAAACTCCTCTTTATTGTGGGCATTAAGCTCAATTTCGGTATTCATGACAATTATTGTATATTATTTTATTTTCAGAACCCTTGCGCTGTTAGGACTGACAAGTAGCGAAACAGGACTCTCCGTCGAAAGACATATCTTACTTGTTTCACCATTCATTAAGTCTACCGCGTCTGTAATTTCGTCAGGGAGATTCAGATAATCAAAGGCATGTTGCGGAATATTGATTTTTACGTCAGCTTCCGTATCGGAGAAGTTAGCTACAACGAGCAGCGTTTCGTTCTTGTATTTACGCAGAAAGGCATATTGCCTGGCTGAATCGAAAAATTCAGAAGTAGGATTTACATACATTAAATCAAAGAACTCCCCATCGCTTACAGCCTTTTCTGTTATGGCTATATTTAGCAATTTCTTGTATATAGCTTCCAAATTTTTCTCTTCGGCAGTAAGTTGCCTTCTTGATAAAAATCCGTGTATCAGCGAATCGAGCGACCAATAGTCGAAGATTGTTGTTCTGCCGTCCTTGCCGCTGAATCCTTCTTCGTCCATTCCGCGCTCGCCGTATTCCTGTCCGGCATAGAGCATAAACGGGTTCTTGCGCATAAGAACATTTACTGCGAGTGCCGGTACTCCCTTCATTCCGTTGTGGGCGAAGAAGTCGCTCGCCAGTCTCTGTTCGTCGTGATTTTCGAGAAAATATAGCATATTGCCGGCGATATCGTCAGTCTGTTGCCATTGGTATGTAATGTCTGAAGCAGGTCTGTTTCCACAAACCACAGCCCTCATGCAGTCATACATTCCTACTTTGTCATACAGATAGTTAAATCCGGCTGCGATGTATTCTCTGTATCGTGCCGGGTTGTATACTTCACCGATAAATGCGATGTTCTTGAATTTCCTTCTCACTTCCATTGTTGCCCAACTCCAGAATTCAGACGGCACCATTTCTGCCATGTCGCAGCGGAAAGCGTCAACACCTTTTCCTGCCCAAAATAGCAGAATGTCGAGCATCTTAACCCAGGTATCAGGTATAGGGCTGAAGTGTTTGGATATTCCGCCATAGTCGCAATAGTCAACTCCGTAGTTGAGTTTCACTGTTTCATACCAGTCATTGTTTCCCGGTCGATTGCCAAAGCAGTCGTTTCCTGTTGCCTTGGCTGGAAATTCCTCGTATGGCAATGGTTCGCCATGGTAAAGGTCGATATAAGGGGCAAAGTCCTGACCGGGACAGTAATAGAAATTATTCATAGGGTAGAACTGCTTTCCCGTGTCATCATCCTCACCGAAATCTTTTATTCCATCCGGCTTTGCTATAGATTTGTATTGCCTTGCTACATGGTTTGGTACGAAATCGATAATTACTTTCATTCCAGCCTCGTGTGTGCGTTTTACGAGTCTTTCAAACTCGAGCATCCTTCGCTTAACGTTTGTTGCCAGATCGGGGTCAATGTCATAATAGTCGGTAATGGCATACGGACTGCCGGCATTTCCCTTTACAACAGCGGGGTGCTGTCTTGGTATGCCATAGCCGCTATAGTCCGTTGTGGTGGCATGGCGTATTACTCCCGTGTACCATACGTGAGTAACTCCAAGTCCCCTTATCTGTCTAAGTACAGCAGGTGTAAACTTGTTGAGTTTGCCACATCCGTTATCTGTAATAGAGCCGTTATACTTACGCGTAGTGTTTTCATTGCCGAAAAGGCGCGTGAAAATCTGATATATTATAATCTTTTCCATGATTTTAGTCTTGTCTTTCTCCGCAAAGGTAATGAAAATTAAGATAACGGCAAATAAAAGCTTTGTTTTTTCATTGTTGCATGCTGTGCAGATTATGTTTTAGTTCTTTTTAAAACCATCTACAGCTCCTTGTACCTTCTTCTTTGTTCTTTTGAAGAACTTCGACACGCTTTTGCCTACGCCCTGAGCTGTGTCGCTCACGTCGTCGGCTGCGTTGTTTACGAATATTCGCGTCATTGCCTTTTGGTATCTTACTTTCTGCTTGCTGCATGAGCGGATGTCCTCATCGCTCAGACTGTCGTTTATCACTTTATATTCAGCGATAAACTCCTTGTATTCATTGCTGATTTCAGATTTCTGCCTACTCGAAAGAGTATCGCATTTTTCCACACCGTCAACGAAGTTTCCGAATCTTGCAGCGAATGTTTTGCTGTCGGGATTTTCGGGATTTGCTTTATTCTTCAGTAAGGTCGTTTCTTTTAGGGGTGTATCCTGTGCAGAACAGGGGGTAGGTATGGTTAATCCTAATGCTAAACCGATTGTGGTGATTCCTAATATCTTTTTCATAATGGGTATTCCTCCATTTCTTTATATAATGTATAATCTTTTTTGCTAAGATACATTCTTGTGATGTATGATGCTGCAAATATAACCATGTTATGTGTTTCTTGGGCAATGTTGTAACTTTCTTTATAAATCATTAATCCATGTTTGGTAAGTCAACGTAATTTATAAATAAGTAATAACTGAGTCAACCTGTATTAACAATAATACTAAACGTGGTCAACTAAAGTCGTTAAACCACAACTGAAATCGTTAAATAACATAGAAAAATTTGTTCGCCACTGATGGACCAATAGTCACCACTGATGGACCAATAGCCACCACTGATGTATCAATAGCCGCCACAGGTGTACAATTTTATTTAATGGCAAACTCTGATTCTTATTCTCGCAGAAAAGAGTTAGTCTTGCATGTTTTTCAATATAGAAAAATATCCACCACTGATGGCAAATAAGCCTTCAGTGGTGGATAATGAGTTGTATACCGGTCAATTTCATTTCCGCCAAAACCTTGATGTTATATCTTGAAACGAGCCGTCGGCGAGTTTCTTGTACAGGCGCTGGTTAGTTGTCCTTTCCTTCAGTGCGCCGAGGTGCTCAATATACGGTCCAAGCTTTATATAGTCGAAGTTCTCCTGGCAGATGTCTCTGGAAACTGTTTGCCTGCCACTGTACCATCCTACCTTAATAGTTGGATAGGTAGAGTGTATATATTGTGCAAGTCGTTCCACATCAGAAGGCGATGCATCACCGCCCATAAAGCATATACAGGTAATGTCGTCGCCGTATTTCTCCATAAAAGCGTCAATCGTGTTCTTGTTGAGTACCTCTCCGATATCGTCCCAAAGATAACTGCTGTGGCAACCGGGGCAATGGCAGGGACAGTTAGAGATGTTGATAGAGAGAGTAACCTCGTCTGGGATCTCCTGAAACACGATGCCGCAGTTTACGTGTTTAAGCATTTTTGTTTCCCTTATTCTTTATGCCAGTTTCTCCTTTCCAGCATAATAACGTCGGTGAGCCTCTTCCTGTCGGGCGGCAGAGAAATTGCTGACCCTCTTCAGGTAGCCAATGATGCGCGTCATGTAGTCCACGTTCTTGCTGTGGCAATGAGGGCATTCCTTGAGGTATCGCTTGTCGATATAGCCACAGTCGTTACAGATGGTGTTTGGGATATTGAACGTGAAGTAGTTGCATCCCTCTTTGGCTGCAACGCGCAGCAGCTGGCGGTATTGTTCCTTTGAAAGGTGTTCGTCGAGGTTCATGTGCAGGGCGGAGCCACCGGTGAGATGCTCTATATAGGGTGCACCGTGCATCTTGAATTTGTCAATAATATTCAGCGAGTCGTCTTCAACAATGTAGAAATAGCTGTTGTAGCAGTCGCGTGGTACGAAGTATCCGTCTTCGCGATCCCATTTCGCATGTTTCACACCGACGTTCTCTGCCGGAATCATCTCGCAGTTGAACATCACGTCCTTTGTTCTGTATTTCTTGTTGTATTCTTCTACAATTCCGAGTACACCCTGTACGAAAGCCAGATAGTCTGGGTTGTCAGTAATGGAGAGTCCGAGGAATTCGGCAGCTTCCACGAGTCCGTTCACTCCTATAGTAAGATACTGGCGTCCCATATTTATGTATCCGGCATCGAAGAGTGGCAGCATGCCTTGCTTTTGAAGCTCTTTCAGGTTCTCGTTGTAGGCGAGTTGTACTTTGTGTACGAGGTCAACGACCTTTGCGAGATATTCCTTGTAGTCGAGTTTGTTGTTTACGGCATATTGTATACACCTGTTCAGGTTAATGGTGAGAACACTTTTTGAGCCTGTAGACACACCGCCTGCACCGAGCGTATAGCTGAAACCGTTGTCTTGAATCTCGTTTCTCAGTCGGCAGCATGAGCTTAGGGAGTCGGCGTTGTCGCTCATGTATGTAAAGAACGAATGTCCTTCAGAGTACATCTCGGCTGTAAAGTCGCCCCATTCCTTGTCGAGCACGTCCTTGCCGTCGGAAAGGAGTGCCATTGTTTCAACAGGGAAGGTAAGGACGGTTTTCGTACGTTCCTTGTTAAACCATTTCATGAAACGTTTTTGCAGCCAGCTCAGTCCGTTCCAGTCCGGTTGACTTCCGTCTGGAAAATAGAATTCACCGAAAAGGCTCTCGAAATAAGGTTTGTCGTAATATGCAATATTCCAGAATACCGCCTGGTAGTTTCTTGCTCCAGTAGGCTGGTTTATGGAGTAGACTATTTGCTCGAAGCAGTCGGTAATTATTTTGTCGATGGTGCGCTGCTTTGCTGAGAGGTCTACAACCTTGTCTGCATGCTCCCAATAGTCTTTGCCATATTCCAGTCCGATGAAATAGTTCAGATACATTAGAAATTCAGGTGTGGCGCATGCGCCGCTCAGCATGCTTGATACCATGAACACCATATTTACGAAGCCTCCGCAGAATGATTTTAGATTGGTTGGAGCTGTAGAGTTTCCGCCGATGGCAGCAGTGCCGCCTATAAGCCACGGATACATTGTTATGGATGCGCAGTAGTTGGCGAGGCTTGTTTCGTCGTTCTTATATATAAAATGGTGTGTGAGCAAGTCGATGTATTTGTCTGACAGCTCTTTTCCGTACATTTTTTTGATTCTGTCAGTCAGCAGGCGTCTGTTCAATCTTATAAAGCTTGATTTCGGTAGTTCTCCGATAAGAGTAGCAATGTTCTTGTGCTCAACATTTGCATTGGCATCGTATTTTGATCCGGTAGCTGCGTTAGAAGCTTGGCAGTAGTCTGCGAGGAATTTCAGCTTCTCCATTGTTTCGCGGTCTTCGGTGTGCTTTTGTCTGTATAGCATGAAACTCTTGGCAACGCTATAGTATCCCTCTTTCATGAGCGATTCTTCCACTTGGTTTTGTATGTCTTCTACGGTAATGCCCTCATGTATGTCGAGGTTTGCGATTATCTTTGATATGCAACCTAAGTCGGTAGGCTCATCAACAGAGTTGAACGCCTTGATTATGGCACTCATTATCTTGTCCAGACTGAAGCGGTCTTTTGAACCGTCACGCTTGGTAATGGTGAAGTTTTTTATTTCCATGATTGTGGTAAAATATTTTTTTTATTTGTTTGTTTGGGTTTAAAGTTTTCTATTTTAACATTTAACAAGATTCTGAAAAATGTACGTAAGTATTTTATGTTCAATTACTTATGTCTGATTTATCAAGTGGTGTAACTTGTTATGTGTTCGGTAAAAGTTTTCCGTTTTGGGTAACTTCTAAGCTCTTTTGTTTTGGAAAGTTTTCAGATTTGTTTTCCTTTTCCGATGCAAAGGTATGAAAAAAAAAGAAGTCTGCAAGCGGAAAAGTATAAAATATGTCTAAAAAAAACAGCGAGAAATTCTGTGTAAAAAGAAACAGAAAATGTTACTCGCTGTTTATCAATAGGTTTGATACATTTGCTTATAGTTAAGCGTTCAATGTAGGTTTTTCTTACTTTATTTAAGTTGTATTTCTTTGTATCCCACGAGTCGGTCGGTGCGTTCTCCCTGTCCCCGAAAATATACCAGGGCGGAATATTTATTTTCTGTTTGGAAAAAGTTGCCTTCGGTTGGCATTATTTCCGTTTTACCTTTAGGGGTGCGCATTACGTATTGGAAGGAGTAATATCCTTGTTTTAAAAGGGCGCAACCTTCGTAACGTGCTTTTTCTTTGTTGTATTCCATTTTCCATGAAGGTATGAAGCTATCGTATGTCCATGCACCGTTTATATAGACATCGTTATTTACAGGTGAAGGACAGTTGAGGGTGAAATGTACAAACATATAGTCTGAGGCTCGGTCATTCTCTATGTTGTCGCTATTGCGGATATAAAATGCGCCGTCGGCATCTTCATCATACAGATAGTTAGGGCGCGGGTCATTCTCGTAGAGCCATGCATGATAGTTGGTACCGTCCCATGAAATGTGGTCTACTCCCATTGTAGCATGCGAGGTGGCGAGAGTCTCAAACTTGTGGTATTCGTTTCCGGCATCGAATATAAGTTCGCGGTTGTGGGTCCATTGCAGACCGTCGACAGTTGCATATTGTGGTTTTGTGTTAATCTTTGCATTGTCCCAACGGCGATTTTGCAGTACTGCGGTCTTTATCTGTGTAGTGGGGTCGATAACGCGCAGAGAGTTATATCTTACTGTCATTTCCACTTGCTGGTGGGATTTGTTTGTGTCAATGTCGGTATTTGTTGTTACGTCCATTCCTACGGTTGCAGAAGGTTCGGCAACCAGAAAACATGCCGTCAGAATCTTCTCGCCGGTATTGTCGTCGGTTACTGTCAGTTTGTAGTTGCCGCTGAGTTTCAGACTGCATCTGTCGTTAGGAATTGTTAAGCTGTAATGCGTGTAAAGTACATTTGTGCCAATAGACTCTTCTACGTCATCGATAGTGTTGTCTGTAGCAAAACCTTCAATATAGTCGCTTTGGAAAAGTCCGTCAGATGTAGACCAGTCGGCTTCGCAGTGTTCTATACTGTATGTGTATCGCTGATAAGTATGCGTTAGGTCGTCAAATGAAATCCTTATCACATTGTCATGGTTGCTATCGTGAAGTTGCATGACTGGCAGTGATAGCCATTTTTCGCCACACACTACTTGCAGTGATTTTATATTGTCTTTAAAAATCTCATTGCGTTGAGCGTGGAGTCCTGTCGGTATCATTGATGCTATGATGGTGGCAGAGAGTAATAAGCTGACCTTGGTGGGTTTGTATGTTTTATTGCGTTTTTTTTTCATGCATATTCCTCCGATAATATCCGTTCGATAGCAAGTGGCAGGTATTTGTATTCCAAGGCGTGAACCTTTTCTGCAATTTTTTCTGCAGTATCTTCGGGGAAGATAGGGGTGGAGTGTTGTTCTATAATTTCGCCCCGGTCGTACTCGTTGCTTACGTAGTGTATTGTTATGCCACTTTCTTTCTCGTTATTGTTTTTTACTGCCTCGTGAACATGCATGCCGTACATTCCCTTTCCACCATATTTTGGTAAAAGCGACGGGTGTATGTTTATTATTCTATGTGGATAGGCTTCGGTTAGAAAATCCGGAATAAAAAGCATGAACCCGGCAAGTACTATTAGGTCTATGCTGTTTCTGGTGAGTATTGGCAGTAGCGTAGTACTGTCGTTGATCTTTTCTTTGGTAAGGATAATAGTGTTTATTCCGTATTCTTTTGTCCTTTCTATAACCTTGGCTTTGGGGTTGTTGGTGATGACCATAGCTACCCTAATATCGTCAGACCCTTTGAAGTGTCTGATAATATTAGCGCAGTTTGTACCGTTGCCCGAGGCAAAAATGGCGATGTTTTTCATAAGCTCAAGAGTAAATGGTGTTTAATTTGTCTGTCAATCGTTGTCGATGTCAAAATCGTCGTCATATTCATCGAAGCCGAACATTGCCGGTTCTATGAAAGCGTCAAGGCTTCGGCGGTCCTTCTTTGTTGGTCGGCCGGTTCCCCTTGCTCTGTCAACAAAACCGCTGATGCGGCTCATTTCGAGAATTTCGTATTGCTTAGGGTCTGTAACGTTCTCGTAAATTTCCGGGATAAGTTTTGCACCAACGCGCTGTTCTATGCATTTTAGGATTTTAAACGAATAAGTTACTGGCGGTTTCCTTACGCTTACTGTTTCCCCAACTTTTACCATATGCGATGGTTTTACACTTGTGCCGTTAATCGTTACCCTACTGTTTTTGCATGCGTCGGCAGCAATAGAGCGTGTCTTGAAAATTCGTGCCGCCCATAACCATTTGTCAATTCGTGCTGTATCTGCCATATTTATGCTATTTCCTGTGATTAAACTGGTTCATTGTAATGTCGATGCCAGCAAGTACAAAACTCTTTATGATGTCGCATGCCGTATCGATAGCAGGGGTGAGGACCTTCATGTCCTCACTGTCATATTTACCGAGTACCCATTCCACTTGCATGCCACGTGGAAAATCATTGCCTATTCCAACTCTCAGTCTTGCATATTTTTGAGTGCCGATTACCGACTGTATGTTTCCGAGTCCGTTATGTCCGCCATTACTGCCGTTTCCTTTCAGTCTAAGATTGCCGAGCGGCAATGACAGGTCGTCAACAATCACCAACAGGTGTTCTAATGGAATGTTTTCTTTGTTCATCCAATATCTTACGGCATTTCCGCTAAGATTCATGAATGTTGTAGGTTTGAGCAAGATGAGTTTTCTGCCTTTTACGGATGTCTCGGCAACAAAACCATATCTCTTGTCCTGGAAATCAGCTCCTGCTTCATTGGCAAAGGCGTCTACAACCATAAATCCTGTGTTGTGTCGTGTCTTGTCGTATTCGTCGCCGGGGTTACCCAGACCGACGATTAAGAATTTATCCATTTTTCTTTTTTTTACCTTTTATATATATATATATGAAACAAATAGTCTCAATCTTATTATTAATTCGAACTTTGTATATGTCTGAATGCTTCTTCTTTTATATTAATGTTTATTTATGAAAAACGGGTGACTCTAAATATGAATATTCAGAATCACCCTTATTTCCTTTTGAAGCCTTTAGACTACGTTGCGGCAATTAAGCCTCAGCATCGCTTGCTGCAGCGATAGACTTACGTGTAGCCTTGATAGAGCATACAACAACGTTCTTGCTTGTTGCCATCTCAAGACCCTCGTAGTTGAGCTCGCCAACTTTGATGCTCTTGCCGATAGCAAGATTTGTAACGTCAATGTCGAGGTGCTCAGGGATATCCTGATATTTGGCTGTAACGTTGATTTTGCGGATAGAGAGGTTCATACGGCCACCGTCGCGAACACCCTGTGCCAAACCATTGAGCTTAACAGGGATACCAATAGTGATAGGCTTCTGATCGTTAACCTCGTAGAAATCAACGTGGAGAAGTGCGTCGGTTACAGGGTGGAACTGCAGCTCTTTCAGAATTGCAGTGTGCTCCTCACCGTCGATAACGAGCTTGATAACGTAGATGTGTGGGGTGTAAACGATTTTGCGGAGCTCGCTCATAGGGCAAGCAATTGACAGAGCCTCAGGAGCACCGTCTGCGTTCTTTGCCTCACCATAAAGGTTACATGGAATCAAGTTCTGCTTGCGCAAAGCCTTAGCAGCCTTCTTTCCAAGGTCAGCTCTTTTCTGACCTTTAACTTCAACTTCTTTCATAATTGTGTTACTCTAAATTAAGTTGTTAATAATAATGCTTAATTCACCATCACACGGGAATTTTATTCACGTAGTGCTTTGAAAAAGCTTGGCAAAGGTACCGCTTTTTTGCATAACTAGCAAATTCTTAGATAAAAAAAGCGTAAAAACATTCCGCTTTTCTTGCAAGAAACATGTATTTTGAGTATTTTTGCAGAGATTTTTACGAAATACACGTTCATTTATATATTATATAAGATGATAAACAGAGAATTGATAAGGATAAAAATAGTCCAGTTAACCTACGCATACTATCAGAATGGTAATCATAACATGGATAACGCAGAGAAGGAACTCTTGTTCAGTCTCTCGAAAGCTTACGACTTGTATAATTGTCTCTTGTCGCTTATAGTTTCTGTGTCAAGAGAAGCTCATTTGCACTATGATGTAGATGTGGCACGGGCAAGACGTGAAGGTAAGGAACTTCCGTCGGCTAAATTTGTAAACAATCGTTTTGCCATGCAGCTTGAAGAGAACAAACAACTCGCAGAGTATGTTGAAACTCAAAAGACAACATGGGAAGACAATATCGAATTTGTTCGAGGTCTTTTGTCGCAAATCGAGCAGAGTCAGATTTATAAAGACTATATGGCGAACGGTGAAGACTCTTATGAAGATGACCGTGAGGTTTGGCGAAAGTTATATAAGGCTCTCGTTATGGAAAACGAGGATTTGGATTCTTTGCTTGAGGAACGTAGTCTTTATTGGAACGATGACAAAGAAATTGTTGACACTTTTGTCTTGAAGACAATAAAGCGTTTTGATCCTAAAAATAAGGCGAAACAGGAGCTTCTGCCGGAGTATAAGGATATTGAAGATAAAGATTTTGCAGTAAAGCTTTTCCGTGCTACAATTCTCAATGCTGACCAATATCAGCGTTATATGAGTGAGACTTCACGAAACTGGGATTTTTCGCGTCTTGCCTACATGGATGTAGTTATTATGCAGATAGCTATTGCCGAGATGCTAAACTTCCCGAATATTCCTGTCAGCGTGACAATCAATGAGTATGTTGATCTTGCCAAGCTATATAGTACTCCGAAGAGTGGGTCTTATATAAATGGTATGCTCGATTCCATTGCTCGGTATTTGTCAGAGAATGGTAAAATGTTGAAGCCGGTTGCAGAGAGAAGATAGAGAATACAGTATGTAGATATTTTTAAAGTTGTCTGCGTGGTGTAGTTGGGAAATTTTAATTAATATAATTAAGGTAATAAATATAGAATAGAGTATGAATTCATCAGTTCTTTTGGCGGCTCAAGCCGCAGGTCAGCAAGGAGGCAGTATGTCGTTCCTTATTATGATGGTGGCGATATTTGCCATAATGTATTTCTTTATGATACGTCCTCAGAATAAAAAACGCAAGGAAATATTAAAATTTCAAAATTCCCTTCATGAGGGTTCAAGTGTTGTAACTGGTGGCGGATTATATGGAACCGTAAAGAGAATAGATCTTGCTGCAAACAAAGTTGATGTTGAGATAGCTAAGGGGGTAGTGGTGACAGTTGATAAAGGCAGCGTCTTCGCTGACGTCTCTGAGTCTGCTGCCGTTAGCAAAAACTAATGGGTAAGAATATTTTCATAGATATTTCCAGTGCTTTCAGAAACTCCTTCTTCCGTCTTGTGAATAAGGAGTTCCTGATTTTTTTGTTCTTTCTCGCTTTGAGTGGAGCTTTTTGGCTATTGCTTGCGCTGAATGACACTTATGAGCAGGAGATACGTTTTCCTGTAAGGATTGTCAATGTGCCGAAGAATGTTGTTCTTGTGAGCGATGCTGACGATACATTGCGCGTTTCCGTACGTGACAAGGGGTACACCCTTTGTGCTTATTTGTATGGAGAGAAAATCAGAAGAATTGATATTCCGTTTTCCTCATACATTAAGAAAAAAGGTTATGGCATGTTATCGGCGGCAGAGTTGTCTAAGCTTGTTTATCAAGAGCTTTTCAGTTCTTCGCACATAACGTCATTGAAACCGGAAAAATTGGAGTATTTCTATAACTACGGAATGCACAGGCGTTTGCCTGTACGCCTATTCGGCAATATAGTTCCGGAAGCAAGTTATTATCTTGCCAGGGTGGAGTTTAAGCCAGACTATGTTGACGTTTATGGAAGTCAGAGCAAGCTCGACAGTTTGAAGTGGGTCTATACAGAGCGCCTTAGCTTGAGGAATCTTAAAGACACTATTGTGCGCATGATAGATTTGAGAAAGATTAGAGGAGTGAAATGTGTACCGTCTATGGTAAAAATTTCCGTTTATCCGGATGTTCTTACTGAAGAAAGTATAGAGGTGCCGATTACTGCAGTTAATATGCCGGAGGGAAAGGTTCTCCGTACATTTCCGGCACGTGTTAAAGTGGTATTCACTGTCGGCGCAAGTAATTTCCGCAATGTTACCCCCGATAAGTTTCGTATAGTTGTTGATTACAACGAGCTACAGGCTAATCCTTCAGAAAAATGCAACTTGCGTATAGCCCAGGTTCCTCATGGCATAAAGAATGTCCATACGGAGGTAGCGCAGGTTGACTATCTTGTTGAGGAGCAGTAGCGGAAATCTATTAGTCAGAAAACTTATAGCGTAATGAAAATAGCAATAACAGGTGGCATTGGAAGTGGAAAGTCTTACTTTTGCGATTTGCTTCGTAAGCGGGGCTTTGAAGTTTATGATTGTGATGGGGCTGCAAAACGTATAATGCTTGAAAATTCTGATGTCATTAGGCGTTTGAAAGAAGTTGTCGGTGATGATGCATATACTGCTGATGGAAAATTGAATAAACCACGCCTTTCGAGATTTATCCTTTCGTCTGAAGAGAATGCAAAGTGCGTGAATGATATTGTTCATCCTGCCGTCGCTGCAGATTTTGAGCAGTCAGGAATGACAATTATGGAATGTGCAATACTTTTTCAAAGTCATTTTGACCGTCTCGTTGACAAGGTGGTGTGTATATCTGCCGACAAGGAAGTTCGTGTGAAACGTATCATGTCGCGCGATTCCATCTCCAGAGAGAAAGCCATGGAATGGATATCATGTCAAATGAGCCAGGAAGAGATGGAACGAAGAAGTGATATTGTAATTGAGCATAATACAGATGTTACCGAAGATGACATGTTGAAACTCATAAGTGCAATAAAAGTGTGATTTTATACGATTATTCGATTTTATATCGATACGCATATTAAAATAGAGCAGAAAACAAATATTAATAATATATTAAACAAATAAACAAAAATGGACTATACAATTTTGTCGGTTTCTGGAAAACCAGGACTTTACAAGCTCGTTTCGAGAGCAAAAATGAATCTTATCGTTGAAGCTTTAGACTCTACACATCGTCGTGTACCGGTCTTTGCATCAGACCGTGTTACAAGTCTTCAGGATATTGCCATGTATACTAATGCAGACGATGTGCCTTTGATGAATATTCTTGATGCTGTGTTGAAGAAAGAAGATGGCAAGGTTTGTTCGCTTAATTACCGCAAATGCTCAAAGGAAGAGCTCCATGAGTATTTTGCTTCAGTCTTGCCAGACTACGACCGCGACCGTGTTCACGACAGTGATATAAAGAAACTTCTTCAGTGGTATAATATTCTCGTTGAGGCTGGTGTTACAGATTTCTTGACAGAAGAAGCTCCTGCAGAAAATACTGATGAGGCTGCATCCGAGGAGGCAAAATAAGTAGTAAATCATTTCTAACCAGTTAAACAGGGAGACTTAGGAATATGAGAAGAGCAGAACGTTATGAGCAAGTATTGAATTATTTCAAGGCTAAGATGCCGGAAGTAACGACAGAGTTGTACTTTGCAACTCCCTTTCAGTTGCTTGTAGCTACTATGCTCAGTGCACAGTGTACGGACAAGCGTGTAAATATGGTTACGCCGGAACTTTTCCGTCGATATCCGGATGCAAAATCATTGGCACAGGCTGATGCAGATGATGTGTTATTGCTTATAAGTAGCGTTTCGTATCCAAATGCAAAATCTCGCCATCTTGTGGAGATGGCACATAAGTTAGTGGATGATTTTGATGGTGAGGTACCGCATGACATGGCATCACTTGTCAGTTTGCCTGGTGTCGGACGCAAGACTGCCAATGTTGTTCGTGCTGTAGCATTCGGTGAGGCAGCAATGCCGGTAGATACTCATGTCTTTAGAGTCAGCCATCGTTTAGGACTAGTTCCGCGGACGGCAGATACACCACTTGCTGTGGAGAAAATACTTACTTCAAATATTCCAGAGAGTTTACAGGCTGATGCCCATCATTGGCTGTTGCTTCATGGCAGATACGTTTGTACCAGTCGTTCGCCACATTGTAAAGACTGTCCGTTCAATGATTTTTGTCCATCGGCAGGAAAAGAAAATGCAAGTAGAAGGGTAAAACGATAAGTTGAAAGTTTTGCTGTAGGTTAGAAAATGAAACTTGAAAAAATAGATTAAAAAAGGAGTTAGAACTTTTGTTCTAACTCCTTTTTGGTATCTCTTATAAATATAATTACATGATTCCGTGTGCACTTACGGTCTTGTCTATGCGTCCGATCATTCCCTGCAGAGCCTTGCCAGGTCCACATTCGGTAAAGTCATCTGCACCGTCAGCAATCATATTCTGCACACATTGAGTCCAGCGTACAGAGCTTGTAAGCTGTGCGATAAGGTTCTTCTTGATTTCAGCAGGCTCAGTATGAGGCTTACCGTCAACGTTCTGGTAAACAGGACATTTAGGTGCGTGAATTTCCGTTTTCTCTATAGCAGCCTCCAGCTCATCCTTAGCTGGCTGCATCAGTGGAGAATGGAAAGCGCCGCCAACCTTCAGCGGGAGAGCACGCTTTGCTCCAGCTGCTTTCAATTTCTCGCATGCTTCCTGTATAGCCTCAATGTTTCCTGAAATAACGAGCTGTCCAGGACAGTTATAGTTTGCCGGAACGACAACGCATCCAGGTTTGCTGATTTCTTTGCAAACCTCTTCAATCTTATCGTCAGCCATGCCGACGATAGCCGCCATAGTAGAAGGTGCAGCTTCGCAAGCCTTCTGCATAGCCATGGCACGTGCATAAACGAGGCGCAGTCCGTCCTCAAAAGTCAGAGCTCCAGCAGCTGTAAGAGCTGAGAATTCACCGAGTGAGTGTCCGGCAACCATTGCTGGTTTGAAATCGTCGCCCATACATAGAGCGCTGATTACGCTGTGTAGGAAAACGGCAGGCTGAGTCACTTTTGTCTGTTTCAGTTCCTCGTCAGTTCCGTTAAACATGATGTCTGTGATGCTGTATCCGAGAATTTCGTTAGCTTTGTCGAAAAGTTCTTTTGCCAAAGGGTTGTTGTCGTAGAGGTCTTTTCCCATGCCTACGAACTGTGCTCCCTGTCCTGGAAATACAAATGCTTTCATTATTTTCTTTTTTATATTAAAAATGTTTTTTCTCTTGTCTTTGATGTTTCTTGCTTGTTTCATAATGCTCCGCGTTGTATCTATGTTGTAGAAATAGCGGATGTAGTAACATGCCGAAAATCTTTGCAAAGTTAGTCAAAAATGTTGGATATTAGTCATCTGACGGGAAAAATATGCAGTATATACTAAAATCTTGTGAAAAAAACTCATCATATTAGGAAAAATACTCACAAACAATTATTTTTGTCATGATTAAACATTTGTATTATGAGAAAATTGATAATAGTGCTTGTTATTGTCTTTAGTTACTTTCTTACGTCAAAGGCACAGCATATAGACCTTAATTATAATAAGGTAGAGGAAAACAATAAAGTTTCAGTCGGTGATTCTTTGACAGATATTGCTTCGATGACAAAAGTTTCAGAGTGTAGTTTGCCCGAAAACTCTGTACCAAAGCCATATTCGCGTCGCTCTTATTATGGTGAGCCATATAGTGTTGCTGATGATTCTCTTCATTTGCCGGCACTTACGATGCGTGGGCAAATGCCTTTGATGTCTTGTTCTTATGCCTCATTATGGGGACTTGATACATGGCAGCTGCATAAAGGCTTGAATATGAGTCTCGGTGCCTCAGTCTTTGCTTCCTTCGGTAAGAATGCACCGCATGGGGCTGGTTTTGCGCAAGAGCTCTCCATGATGTATGCTGTTCCACTTTCAAAAAATCTTTCTCTTGCTTTAGGCGGATGGATAAGTAATGCTTATTGGGCTCACGACCGTTTTACCGATGCCGGTGTTAGTGCTGTCTTGGGATATAAGTTTGATAATCATTGGGAGGCTTATGTTTATGGACGGAAATCGCTCGTAAACAAACCGATGCCTTATCACTTCAATACAATGCAAGAACTCGGTGACCGTATTGGAGCTGCCGTAAAATATAATTTTTCGCCGAGTTTCAGTGTGCAGGTTTCTGTTGAGACGGGTAGGGCAAAACTTCCCGATTATGATAGTCGGCAAAGTCTGTTTCATGGCGATGGCGGTATGAAATAAAAGGTGCAGAAAAATTGCATGTATTATGCACCTTCGGTGCAGTATAGAAGCACCAAAGATGAATGATAGCTTTAGCATCCGTGAATCAAACCAATATTGAATTGTATTATTCAGAATAAAAAAGCAAAGAAAATTTTTGTCGGTTAAAATATTCGTTTTATCTTTGACGCCAAATTGTGTTTAGGAAATAAAAACAGAACTTATTATGGAAAAATTATATCCGTTTCTATTTGAACCGAACCTACATACCGTAGTATGGGGCGGTGATCGTTTGTGTCCATATAAAGGCCTGGAACCCAAGGCAGAACCAATAGGCGAAAGCTGGGAGGTCAGTGCTGTTCCTTCGAGTGTTAGCGTAATTCGTAATGGCTCTTTTGCCGGTAAGGATCTTGTTTCGGTAGTTTCAGAATATCCGAGTGAGATTCTGGGCGAGACAGTGGCTAAGAACTACGACAATAAGCTTCCTCTCCTTATAAAATTTATTGATGCCAAGCGAGACCTCAGTATTCAGGTTCATCCGAACGACGAGATGGCGCGCAGAGTACATGGCAAGTCAGGTAAAACGGAAATGTGGTATATTATTGATGCCAAACCTGGAAGTTATCTATATGCCGGATTTAAAACGCAGATATCAGAATACGAATATAAAAAACGTATAGCCGATGGTACCATTACCGATGTATTGGCGCGCCATGAGGTGCATCCCGGTGATGTGTTCTATTTGCCGGCAGGTAGAGTTCATGCTATTTGCAGTGGTATTCTTCTTGCGGAAGTTCAGCAGTCGTCAGATCTTACTTATCGTATTTACGACTATAACCGTCCTGGTCTCGACGGCAAGCCGCGTGAGTTGCATACAGAATTGGCGGCACAGGCTCTCGACTACCATGTGGAGGATTCGTATCGTACCATTTACAAGGAGGCAGAAAACCGTTCTAACCTTGTTATAGACTCTCCGTATTTTACAGTTCGCGTTACCGATTTAGTTGATACCTTCCATCGTAACCTTATGAAATACGACAGCTTCATAATATGTATGTGCATAAAAGGAGACTGCAAAATCGTTGTACGTTCCACGGGCGACGAAATAATACTAAAAGAGGGTAACAGTTGCTTGATACCGGCATGCATTGCCGATTATGATGTAATACCGCTACATGGAAACTCGCGTATCTTAGATGCATTTATCGACAACAAGGACCGTAGTTTGCCACACCGCATAACACGTTTCCTTCACCTTACTTATAAATAGAATTTAGATTCGGGAATATAGAGTTAAGAGGATTGTTTCCTAATAGAAGAAAACAACTCTTAATTCTATATTCTTTATTCGATAATTTATATTACACATTAATCTCTTGCCGAAACATTTTAAACTCCCGAATCGTCTTTCTTTATTAAAATTGTTGCACACTCATTATGTAGTGTGCGCATTTTTAAGATAAAGAGTTTAAAATATTTTAAATACCATGATACTTGTTTCAGATTTTCGTCTATTTATTATTATATTTGCATACCGATTTATGGGAAAAACAATAAAAAATAACGAAAAAAAGATATAAAAATTTATGTTTGAAAATCTAAGCGACAGACTTGAGCGTTCCTTTAAAATACTTAAGGGAGAAGGCAAGATAACAGAGATTAACGTTGCGGAAACGCTCAAAGATGTGCGTAGGGCATTGACCGAGGCCGACGTGAACTACAAGGTTGCAAAGAACTTTGTAGACACCGTAAAGAAAAAAGCAATGGGTATGAATGTGCTCACTGCCGTAAAACCTGGGCAACTCATGGTGAAACTCGTTCATGACGAGCTTGCAGAGCTTATGGGTGGAGAAGCTGCAGAGTTAAAACTTGATGGTCATCCTTCAATAATCCTAATGTCTGGTCTGCAAGGTTCCGGAAAAACTACATTTAGCGGCAAACTTGCAAACATGCTGAAAAATAAGCAGCATAAAAATCCATTGCTCGTAGCATGTGACGTTTATCGTCCTGCAGCAATAGACCAGCTCAAGGTTGTAGCTGAGCAAATCGGTGTTCCTGTTTATTCAGAAGAAGGAAACAAAAACGTCGTTGAAATAGCAAACAATGCGATAAAGGAAGCAAAAGCCAAGAACTATGATGTAGTTATTATAGATACTGCCGGTCGTTTGGCTGTCGACGAAGAGATGATGGACGAGATTGAACGACTGAAGAATGCCGTAAATCCAAATGAAACACTCTTCGTTGTAGACTCCATGACCGGACAGGATGCCGTTAATACGGCAAAGACTTTCAATGATCGCCTTGATTTTGACGGTGTAGTCCTGACAAAGCTCGACGGTGATACACGTGGCGGTGCTGCTCTCAGCATTCGTACCGTTGTTACGAAACCGATAAAATTCGTAGGAACAGGCGAGAAGATGGAAGCAATCGATGTGTTCCATCCATCACGAATGGCAGACCGTATCCTCGGAATGGGTGATATCGTAAGTTTGGTAGAGCGTGCACAGGAACAGTTTGATGAAGAGGAGGCAAAACGTCTTCAGAAGAAGATACAGAAAAACAAATTCGATTTCAATGACTTCCTCGGACAGATTCAGCAGATAAAGAAGATGGGTAATCTTAAAGATCTCGCTTCTATGATACCGGGTGTAGGCAAGGCAATAAAAGATGTGGACATCGACGATGATGCTTTCAAGGGTATTGAAGCAATAATTCTTAGCATGACACCAAAGGAACGCACGAATCCGGAAGTCCTCAATACAAGTCGTCGCCAGCGTATCGCCAGAGGCTCAGGTACAAGTATTCAGGATGTAAATCGTCTTATAAAACAGTTTGACCAAACACGCAAAGTGATGAAGATGGTTACAGGTTCTAAGATGACGCAGATGATGAATGCAATGAAACACATGAAGGGTGGAATGCCTGGAATGCCAAAGATTTAGAATTCTTATCAGGAATTTCTTGTCTGCCAACAATATGGATAGGCAAGAATTTCCGAAAAATTAAAAGATAAAAGGAAAAACATGCAGTTAATTGACGGAAAAGCTACAGCGGCTGCCATCAAATCAGAGATAGCCGTAGAAGTAAAGGAAATAATAGACCATGGTGGAAAACAGCCACATTTGGCTGCAATCCTCGTTGGGCACGACGGTGGTAGCGAGACTTATGTCAAGAACAAAGTTCTCGCCTGTGAGGCTTGTGGCTTCAAAAGTACACTCATACGTTTTGAGGATACTGTTAGCGAGGCTGAGCTTCTTGCAAAGGTTGATGAGCTAAACCGTGATGCTGACGTCGACGGCTTTATCGTACAGTTGCCTTTGCCGAAACACATCGACGAGCAGAAAGTAATCATGGCGATAGACTATCGCAAGGACGTAGACGGCTTTCATCCGATTAATGTCGGACGTATGGCAATCGGACTCCCATGTTTCATTTCTGCAACTCCGCTTGGTATCCTGACTTTGCTTCGTAGATATAACATAGAAACGTCAGGCAAGAAATGTGTCATTCTCGGTCGCAGCAATATCGTCGGCAAACCAATGGCACAGCTCATGATGCAGAAGCAATATGGTGACGCTACGGTTACGGTATGCCACAGCCACTCAAAAACTCTGAAAGAGGAATGTCGCGAGGCTGATATCATCATAGCTGCTATCGGGCAACCCAATTTCGTAACTGCAGATATGGTAAAAGAAGGAGCTGTGGTCATAGATGTTGGTACAACGCGAGTGCCAGACGCTACACGAAAGAGCGGATTCCGCCTAAACGGAGACGTGAAATTCGATGAAGTAGCTCCCAAATGTTCATTTATAACTCCTGTGCCGGGAGGAGTCGGACCAATGACTATCTGCTCATTGATGAAGAACACACTGGCAGCAGGAAAAAAAGAATATTATAAATGACCGCAGAGGAATTCTACGAAAAAGGAAAAGAGTTTCAGCGGGCCGGCAATTGGCAGGAGGCAATCCATTGCTATCTCGAGGCGATAGAACTCGATCCTGACAGTCCGGCTGTTGGAGCAAAGAAAATGGTTGAGGACATACTCAACTATTATTGCAAGGATATGTATAATCCTTGACAGTATAGAGAGAAAAAACATTTTGAATTTATATTTATAGAGCTATAGCGATTTGGGCACCGCATGACGAGTTCATGCAAAGTCCATAAACTGTTACCCTTTAATTTAATTAGCAAAGACATGGGAAAAATCAAAGGAGCTATCGTTGTAAACACAGACCGCTGCAAAGGCTGCTCGCTCTGTGTCGTTGCATGCCCAAAGGATGTCATTGCATTGTCTGACAAACATGTCAACGTGCATGGTTATCCTTATGCCGTGGCTGTGCATCCTGATGACTGTATCGGATGCGCATCGTGTGGTATTGTATGTCCTGACGGATGTATCAGTGTTTACAAAAAACGTATGGAGGAATAGGAAATGGCAGAAAAAGAAGTTCTTTTAATGAAAGGAAACGAGGCAATAGCACATGCTGCAATACGTTGTGGATGTGATGCCTATTTCGGATATCCTATCACTCCGCAAAGTGAGGTGATAGAGACCCTTGCAGAGCTTAAGCCTTGGGAAACAACGGGAATGGTTGTTGTACAGGCCGAGAGCGAGGTAGCATCAATAAATATGGTATATGGAGCTGCCGGTTCTGGCAAACGTGCATTCACGTCATCATCAAGTCCTGGTGTGGCTCTGATGCAGGAAGGTATTTCATATATGGCAGGAGCCGAGATACCAGGTGTCTTTATCAATGTGCAGCGTGGTGGACCAGGACTTGGTACTATACAGCCGTCGCAGAGTGACTATTTTCAGTCTACCCGTGGCGGTGGAAATGGCGACTACTATGTTATCGTGCTCGCACCGGCATCTGTGCAGGAAATGGCAGATTTCGTAGACCTTGCCTTTACGCTTGCTTTCCGTTACCGCATGCCGGCAATGATATTGAGCGACGGTGTTATCGGACAGATGATGGAGAAGGTGGTCCTTCCGCCGATAAAGCCGCGTCGTACGGAGGAGCAGATAAAGAAAGAATGTCCATGGGCAACTTTCGGACGTACTCCAGACCGTGACATTAACGTAATGACTTCGCTCGAGTTGCAGCCTGAGGTTATGGAACAGCGTAACTTGAAACTTATCGAGAAATACAACAGAGTAAAAGATAACGAGGTTCGTTTTGAAACCACTCAGTGTGACGATGCTGATTATGTAATTGTTGCATTCGGCAGTGCTGCCCGTATTTCAGAGAAGGCAATGGAACTCGCACGCGAGGAAGGATTGAAAGTTGGTCTCTTCCGTCCTATAACACTTTGGCCGTTCCCGGAGAAACAACTTCATGAGATTGCCAAAGGCAAGAAAGGTGTACTCTCGGTAGAGATAAATGCCGGACAGATGGTAGAGGATGTGCGTCTTGCCACCAGAGGAGAAGTTCCGGTAGAACATTTCGGTCGTCTTGGTGGTATCGTTCCTGATCCTGAAGAGATTGTAAATTCTTTGAAGGAAAATATCAAGAACGGTAAGTTTAATGGTTAAACTAAAAAATAGGAAAGTCATGAAAGAAGATATAATAGCACCGGAGAATCTCGTTTACGAGAAACCCTCGCTTATGAACGACACTCCAATGCACTACTGCCCGGGATGTTCCCACGGCGTGGTACATAAACTCGTGGCAGAGGTAATTGAGGAAATGGGAATGCAGAACAAGGCGGTTGGTGTATGTCCAGTTGGTTGCTCCGTATTTGCCTATCGTTATCTTGATATCGACTGGTCAGAGGCTGCCCATGGTCGTGCACCGGCAGTAGCAACAGGTATCAAGCGCTGTTGGCCAGACCGTCTTGTGTTTACATACCGAGGCGATGGCGACCTTGCTTGTATCGGAACTGCAGAAACAATCCATGCCTTGAACCGCGGTGAGAACATAACGATAATATTTATCAACAATGCCATATACGGTATGACTGGCGGACAGATGGCACCGACAACACTGCTCGGACAGAAAACCGCTACTTGTCCTTACGGACGTACACCGGAGCTTCACGGATATCCTTTGAAGATGACCGAGATAGCAGCAACACTTCAGGGTACTTGTTATGTTACCCGGCAAAGCGTAGATACTGTAGCCTCAATTCGTTCCGCTAAGAAAGCTATCCGTAAGGCGTTTGATGCTTCTATGGCAGGCAAGGGCTCAAGTCTCGTAGAGATTGTCAGCACCTGTAACAGCGGCTGGAAACTTTCTCCAGTAAAGGCAAACGAGTGGATGCGCGAGAACATGTTTAAGTTTTATCCTAAGGGCGACCTTAAAAACACTATTGACGAATGAAAAAGGAAATAATTATATCAGGATTCGGCGGTCAGGGTGTGCTTTCCATGGGTAAGATTCTTGCTTACTCCGGATTGATGGAGGACAAGGAAGTTACATGGATGCCGGCATACGGACCGGAGCAGCGTGGCGGAACTGCCAACGTTACTGTTATTGTAAGCGATGAGCGCATTTCGTCGCCAGTATTAAGCAAGTTTGATATTGCCATTGTGCTCAACCAACCGTCGCTCGACAAATTTGAACCTCGTGTAAAGTCTGGTGGCATTCTAATATACGAAGGCAATGGAATAATAAATCCGCCTACCCGTAAGGATATCTCGATTTATCGTATAGATGCCATGGATAAAGCCGCTGAGATGAAGAATACCAAGGTATTCAATATGATTGTTTTAGGCGGTATGCTTAGTGTGGCTCCGGTAGTAAGCGAGAATGGAGTGGAGAAAGCTCTTTTTAAGACTCTTCCAGAGCGTCACCATAAGCTTATACCTCTTAATATGGAGGCAATAAAAGTTGGTGGAGACATCATGCAAAAACAATAATACCTTTTTAGGTATATAAGCAAAAGCCCGGAATCCCTGTTCCTTTCAAGGATTCCGGGCTTTATCATTATTTCTTTAGACTTTCCGCCACTTGGAAAATCTCCCTAATTCTTTCGTCGCTCACGTTTTTGTCCATATTCACACAACATATACCAGTTAGAGTCAAATCTTTTCCGCCAGCCGTCACTCGTTCAGATATGTTTTTCTTTAACTCATCGATTGTGTAACGTTGTATCTCAACAGGATTAAGTCGTATATTAAGAAACGTATTAGGCAAGAATTTTCTTAGCAGTGCTACATCGCCTCCCCAGCCAACGTCAAGAAACGTAAGACGCTCAATTTCGCTGAATGCTTTAGCCATACGATGCGGATCCTTTCCGCAGTAATGAATACCATAAGGCTTATGCCGCATGCTCCATTCCTTGTCGATAGGCAGGAAAAAACGTCTGTAGTCATCTTCGGAAATCATAGTATGGCTACACTCCGAATGGATAGCCACTGGATAGTCGAAAAGTCTTGCACTACGGTTTACTGAAATAGAAGAAGAGCCAGTGTTGGTTTGTACATACCATATAAATTTGTCAATAATTTCAGCAATCTTCTTGAAGAAAATATTCGCTTTCTCTGGTTCCATCACCATGTCGGTAAATATTTCCTCGCCTCGTATATCTATGGCAATATTAAGCACGCCACCCCAATTCACGTCGCCAGCTACATATCCGTATCTTTTCTTCAGTTCTTCCACAAGTGACTCAAAACGCTTAAAGGCAGGTGAACGAAAAGCTTCCTCTACATTTATGTCGAGAGAGTCACGATGTGCGCAAATAACCTGTGGCGGAGCATCGTCATAATATTCCACTTTACATCCCAGCATTTCAGAAAGTAGATAACCAGAAGCAAGATGTACTGCTCCTATTTGTGGAATTTTCTTGTCGTGATCCTCTCCGAGACCGAGATCGCCGAAGCGTTCGAATAATTCTTGCTCCATCTTTTGTTCATCGTCAACTCGTCGTCGTGGGTCATAGAAAAAATCCTTGTCAAAAGAGATTCCTGTATTCTTGTACCACCAGTCGGGATGGAAAACAATGTCAACAGGCAGTCTCTTACTGCATATCTTAATCATAAAGTCTACAATATTGTTTATTATAATAATGTATAAGATATTGTTATGTACTCATGTAATGAAAGAATAGTTTTTTTTATATGCGTTTCTTTCACTTTCGGCATATAATTTGCATATATGCCAATGATAGACAATTAACAAGAAATGGAGGTGACATTATGGCATTTATAGACTATTACAAAATATTAGGTGTAGACAAGACTATACCGCAGAAGGATGTTAAAAGGGCATACTTGAAAAGAGCAAAGCAGTTCCATCCAGACTTGCATCCTGATGACCCGAAGGCAAAGGCAAAGTTTCAGGCATTGAACGAAGCGTATGAAGTGATTGGTGATCCTGAGAAAAGAAAGAAATATGATCAGTATGGCGAGCATTGGCGTGAAGCAGAACAGTTTGGTGGCGCTGGCGCTGCTGGCGGACAGGGCGGAACATACTATTATAATTCCGGTACGGGAGGCGGTTCTCCGTTCGAAGGCTTCGACTTCTCCAACTTCAGGAATGGTGGTGGATTCTCAAGTTTCTTCCAGGATCTTTTTGGAGGAAGCGCTCGTATGCGAGGCGGTAGGGCGTCAGCAGGTATGCGCCAAAACAGTGGTGAGATGCATGCTAATGTAAATATCGACCTTTATACGGCTCTTCTGGGTGGAGAAATTCTTTTGCAGCTCTCAAGTGGTTCGAAGATTAAGTTAAAGGTAAAGCCAGAAACACAGAATGGTACGAAAGTTCGTTTACGTGGCAAAGGTTATGACCGTGGCGATGGTACTATTGGTGATTTAATCATCACATATAATGTAAAATTACCGACTGGGCTTTCCGAACATCAGAAAGACTTGCTGCGTCAAATGAAGAATGGTTAATTACAGTTTTAATGACAAAAAGCGGTTCTCTTCACAGAGACCCGCTTTTTTATTAGTCATTAGTTTTTAAGGTAAAAAGATTGTATTCAGGATAACTGGTTGCAAAAGTATAGCGTTTTTTGCATTTGACAAAGATTTTTAATATGTTAGATAGCATGTTTTGCTGATTTTTTAAAGTTTTTACGTCACATGTTGTAAATATAGCTATATAATATAAAGAAGTTCACATTTATTCTACGAATCATTTTATTTTTATCTATAATAGTTAAGTAGATTATCAAAAATAATTTCAAGTATTATTTCTATACTTATTAATGATGCGTATTACACATTTTTTTGCTAAATACCATTTATTTGTCAATAAACATTAAAAAAGGATGGAAATATTTGCGAGTTCAAAAATAAAGTCATACCTTTGCACTCGCAATTAAGAAATGGCTCCGTAGCTCAACTGAATAGAGCATCTGACTACGGATCAGAAGGTTCCGGGTTTGAATCCCAGCGGAGTCACTAATTTGATTTTTAAAAGAGATATTTACTTCTTGTAAATATCTCTTTTTCAGTTTCTTAGGCGATGTATATCTGTATTATGGAATTTTGTTACATAGATGAAAATGTGTTACACTTTATATAAAATGGGTGTTACACGGCTGTAGAAATGCGTTACACTATATATTGGTGATGTTAATTGGTCGTTTTTTTATATTCATTATAGAAAAAAGATATTATATCCTATAAAAGTACAATAAAAAATATAAAGTTGCGTTATTTATCAATGATGAGACAGAACACACTAATATTGACCATATTGCTGAGCTTAATCGGATTGAAGACGATGGCTCAGTCTTTCACCCTACAGGGAAAGGTAACTGATAGCAACAACAATCCTGTAGAACTCGCTACCGTTGCTGTAGCGAAACAGGGAAAAGTTACAATGACCAACCTGAAGGGAGAATATTCCATGCAACTGCATTCGGCAGACAGTGTCGTGGTGAGGTATTCCATGGTGGGATATAAAACGAAGACAAGAGTGCTGAGGCGACCGCGGGGTAAACAGACACTGATAATACAGCTTTTTGATGATAACCAGATTGGTGAGGTTACTGTTGTAGGTAAAAAACGACAGACTGGCACCACGGAGCAATTGGAAGTGAAAAATGCTCAAGGAGCACCGTCGGCTACAGGAAATGCTGTCGAGGAACTTGTGCAGCAACAAGCAGGAGTGTCAACCCATAGCGAACTTTCTTCGCAGTATAATGTCCGTGGAGGAAGTTTCGACGAGAACAGCGTTTATATAAACGGTGTCGAGATATATCGACCATTCCTCGTTAGAAGCGGACAGCAAGAGGGTCTTTCGATAATCAATCCAGATATGGTAAAGAGTATCGGTTTTTCTACAGGAGGCTTTGAGGCAAAATATGGCGACAAGATGTCGTCGGCTCTCGACATTATATACAAGCAGCCGAAGAAGTTTGAGGCTAAGGTGACGGCAAGTATGCTTGGTGCATCGGCTTATGTTGGTGTGAGCAATAAAAAATTCTCCTGGAGCAATGGCTTGCGTTATAAGACAAACCGGTATCTCCTTGGTTCATTACAGACTAAGGGTGAGTATAATCCGAACTTCCTTGACTATCAGACATATTTCACGTTCCGCCCAAACAAAAGGTGGTCGATAGAACTGATGGGAGACATATCTGAAAATCATTATAATTTTACACCGTCAGACCGTGAGACAAGCTTTGGAACGATGGAGAATGTAAAATCCTTCAAAGTGTACTACGATGGAAAGGAGAAAGACCTCTTCCGTACGTATTTCGGAACCTTTACCATTACTCGCCATTTCACCGACAAGACATCGCTCTCGCTCATCGGGTCGGCTTATAGCACTAATGAGCAGGAGAAATATGACATTCAGGGACAGTATTGGCTTACTCAGACCGAGACTAGTGAGAATCTCGGCGTTGGTACATATATGGAACATGCACGAAATTATCTGAAGGCAAACGTAAAGAGTGTGAAACTTGCCTTTCAGCATAAGGCGAAGCGACATGAAGTGCTTGCAGGACTTACATATAAACTTGAGCATATCGACGAGTATAGCAAGGAATATGAGATGCGCGACTCCAGTGGATACAACATCCCGCATACAGGTGAGGATATGAAAATGATATACTCGCTAAATGCCCGGAACAAACTTAATGCCAACCGTCTTGAAGCTTATGTTCAGGATACTTACCGCTTTATGAGCAGTGGGCAGCATACTTTCTTTACATTGAATTATGGACTGCGCTTCAGCCATTGGAACTTCAATCGTGAAACGATAATAAGTCCGAGGGTTTCGCTGAGTATCGTGCCACCGTTTAACAATAACGTAACGCTACGCTTTGCCACCGGACTTTACTATCAGGCACCTTTCTTCAAGGAACTTCGTGATACGACAACCGTCGACGGAACAACATACGCCACTCTCAATCGTAAGATAAAAAGTCAGCGTTCAATACATTTCATTGCAGCTTACGACTATAAGTTCAAGATGAACGACCGTCCGTATAAATTTACTGCCGAGGCATACTATAAGGCTTTAGGCAATATAGTACCGTATAGCGTAAACAATGTGAAAATCGTATATGATGCAAGTCATCAAGTTAGCGGACATGCCATGGGACTTGATCTGAAACTGTATGGCGAGTTTGTTCCAGGTACAGATTCGTGGGTAAGCTTCTCACTTATGGATACAAAGATAAATCTTAACGGCAGAAGCATACCTATGCCAACAGACCAGAGGTATGCACTGAACCTTTATTTCACGGATTATTTCCCGGGTACAGACAAATGGCGAATGTCGCTGAAACTGGCATTTGCCGATGGACTGCCGTTTGGTCCGCCACACCGCGACCTCTCCACAATGCAGTTCCGTGCCTCGGCATACAAGCGTGCCGATATCGGAATGAGCTACCGTCTCTTCGACAGGGAGAAGAGTGAGAAAAAGTCTATTTTCAAAAATGTATGGCTTGGCATCGATTGCCTGAACCTCTTCGGCATAAACAACGTGAACTCGTATTATTGGATTACAGATGTTACCAATCAGCAATACGCTGTACCAAACTACCTTACGGGTCGCCAGATAAATGCCCGCATCTCGGTTGAATTCTGAAAAATTTGTATAGAAGATTTATATTATGAATAATTGAAGTTTCATATAAATCCGAAAACTTCTGTAATGAACAGCTCTGTATCGCTAAACTTTATTTCTGCGATACGGAGCTGTTTCTTTTTTTATCCTAAGTGGGGGAGAATATTTTTTTTTCTGTATAAATCCGAAAGTCAAGTTGCATTTTTCCTATATAAATAATGTATATAATGAGATAATGAAAGAAATAACATGTTAAAAATATTGATTTATAAAAATAACGATATAAAAAGTTATGAAATGCTTGTTTTAAATGAGATAAAGTTATATCTTTGCATCGACAAACATAAATAACCGGCAGAAGTCGTATAGCGACAGAAGCAGAAAACAGTAAAATATGAAAAAGACTAATGTTTTTCGCAGCCTACATCTACTACAACTACAGAATGGAGTTGAAGGTGAAAAGGCATGTGTTATATCATAGTGATGTGTGTTATTAAAGATGAGGCCTTTCCACTGAGAAGTGAGAAAGGCTTTATTTTATCCATACAATCGTTATTGATATCTCATAAAGTGATAATAAATTTATTTATTCCTCTCTATAACAAATCTCATATATAGGAAGAGGCGGGTAGAGATTAGAATTAGAAACTAACGTAATAGTAAAAATAAAATAATATGAGCGACAGACTATTTATATTCGATACCACATTGAGAGACGGCGAACAAGTGCCGGGATGCCAGTTGAATACCGTAGAGAAAATACAGGTGGCACGCCAACTTGAACAACTTGGAGTTGATGTCATTGAAGCTGGTTTCCCGATATCAAGTCCTGGTGATTTCAATTCGGTAATAGAAATATCAAAGGCTGTAACATGGCCTACGATTTGTGCTTTGACAAGAGCGGTAGAAAAAGACATCGATGTCGCGGCGGAAGCTTTAAAATATGCACGTCACAAGAGAATACATACAGGAATAGGGACAAGTGATTCGCATATAAAATACAAATTCAACAGTAACCGCGAGGAGATAATAGAGAGAGCCGTAGCTGCAGTTAAATATGCCCGTCGTTATGTTGACGATGTTGAGTTCTATGCCGAAGATGCCGGTCGCACCGACAACGAATATCTCGCCCGAGTTGTTGAGGCTGTGATAAAGGCAGGAGCCACAGTTGTTAATATTCCAGATACTACGGGATATTGTTTGCCGGAAGAGTATGGCGAGAAAATAAAATACCTGATGGAGCATGTTGACAATATCGACAGGGCAATAATCTCCACACATTGCCACAACGACCTTGGTATGGCAACGGCAAATACCTTCTGTGGAGTGCAGAATGGAGCGCGACAGGTGGAGGTTACAATAAACGGTATTGGCGAGAGAGCCGGAAACACGGCTCTTGAGGAGATTGCCATGATATTGAAGTGTCATAAAGGGCTCGGCATAGAGACAAACATAAACACTCAGAAGATATGTGCCACAAGTCGTATGGTCAGCAGTTTGATGAATATGCCGGTGCAGCCCAACAAGGCAATAGTCGGTCGCAATGCCTTTGCACATTCCAGTGGCATTCACCAAGACGGAGTGCTCAAAAATGTTACGACGTATGAGATTATAGACCCAAAGGATGTTGGCGTAGACGATAACTCTATTGTCCTCACGGCACGCAGCGGAAGGGCAGCTCTGAAACATCGCCTGTCTGTTCTCGGAGTTAATTATGCTGACGACGACAAACTTGACAAGATATACCAGCAGTTCCTGCGCCTTGCCGACAAGAAGAAGGAGATAAACGACGATGATGTTCTCATGCTTGCCGGAGCCGATAGGGCAGAGGCTCATGCCGTGAAACTCGACTTCCTACAGGTAACAACAGGAATGGGCGTAAAAAGTGTGGCAAGTATCGGACTCGACATCTCCGGACAGAAGTTCGAGGAGGCATCAACAGGCAACGGACCGGTTGATGCTGCCATAAAGGCTCTGAAAAAAATCATACAGAAACACATGACGCTAAAGGAGTTCACGATTCAGGCTATCAGTAAGGGTAGTGATGATGTTGGAAAGGTACACATGCAGGTTGAGTATGAAGGGCATGTGTATTACGGTTTCGGAGCAAATACCGACATCGTTACAGCTTCTGTTGAGGCATATATAGATTGTATAAACAAGTTTAAATGATAATCTGGAGAAGATAGAATATGCGTACATTATTCGATAAAATTTGGGATAGCCACGTAGTACAGAACGTGGAAGACGGTCCTACACAGTTATATATCGACAGACTCTTCTGTCATGAAGTTACGTCGCCTCAGGCTTTCGACGGACTTCGTCGCCGTGGCATTAGATGTTTCCGTCCTCAGAATATCTATTGTATGCCAGACCATAACATCCCGACACACGATCAGGATAAGCCAATAAAGGACCCCGTATCGCGGAAGCAGGTAGAGACACTGGAGAAGAATACAAAAGAATTCGGACTGTCATATTATGGAGTTATGCATCCTGACAATGGCATAATACATGTCGTTGGTCCGGAAAAAGGACTTTCCTTGCCTGGCATGACGATAGTATGTGGTGATTCTCATACCAGTACCCACGGGGCAATGGGAGCCATTGCCTTCGGTATCGGTACGAGTGAGGTGGAGATGGTAATGGCATCGCAGTGTGTGTTGCAGCAGAAACCTAAAACGATGCGCATCACCGTCGACGGTACTCTCGGAAAGAGAGTGACGGCAAAAGACCTCGCTCTCTATCTTATGGCAAAGCTTACGACATCTGGGGCTACGGGATATTTTGTGGAGTATGCCGGAGAGGCTGTCAGAAATCTCTCCATGGAGGGAAGACTTACGCTATGCAACCTTTCTATAGAGATGGGAGCAAGGGGAGGCATAGTGGCACCCGACGAGGTTACTATTGAATATGTACGCGGAAAAGAATTTGCTCCCAAAGGAGAAGACTGGGACAAGGCGGTGGCTTACTGGAAAACATTGCGTAGCGATGATGATGCCGTCTTCGACAAGGAATATCATTTCTGTGCGGAAGACATAGAGCCCCGAATTACATACGGCACCAACCCGGGAATGGGAATAGGCGTTACGGAGAGTGTGCCACTTCTTGACAGTATAGAACCGGGTGGAAGGGCTTCGTTCGAGAAATCTCTTGAGTATATGGGCTTTAATCCTGGCGAGAGACTTCTCGGCAAAAAAATAGATTATGTCTTCCTTGGAGCCTGTACTAATGGCAGACTTGAAGACTTCCGTGCCTTTGCCTCGATTGTTAAAGGCAGACATAAGGCTGATGATGTTATAGCCTGGCTCGTTCCTGGTTCATGGCATGTGATGAGACAGATTGAAGATGAGGGTATCGACCATGTTCTTCGTGAGGCTGGTTTCGAAATCAGACAGCCGGGCTGTTCGGCTTGTCTTGCCATGAACGACGACCAGATACCTGAGGGCAAGTATTGTGTGTCTACAAGCAACAGAAATTTTGAGGGTAGACAGGGTAGGGGAGCAAGAACAATCCTTGCAAGTCCGCTGACTGCCGCTGCTGCCGCCATAACAGGAAGAATCTGCGACCCAAGGAAAATTTAAATGAAGAGTGAAGAATGAAGAGTGAAGAATGAAGAGTGAAGAATGAAGAGTGAAGAATGAAGAATGAAGAGTGAAGAATGAGGAATGAAGAGTGAAGAATGAGGAATGAAGAATGAGGATTACTCTATATCTCATTAGTCCTCCCAGTCCTCCCAGTTCTCCCATAATAAAAAAAAGATGAAACAGAAATTCAATATAATAACAAGTACCTGTGTACCGTTGCCTTTAGAGAATGTCGATACCGACCAGATAGTTCCGGCTCGTTATCTAAAGACAACCTCAAGAGAAGGTTTCGGAGACTACCTCTTCCGTGACTGGCGCTATAATGAAGATGGTACGCTAAATGAAAACTTCGTACTCAACGATTCCCGATACAGTGGCGAAATCCTTGTTGCTGGCAAGAATTTCGGTTCCGGATCGAGCCGAGAGCATGCCGCATGGGCTATTGCCGATTATGGCTTTCGTGTCGTCGTGAGCAGCTTCTTTGCTGATATCCATAAAAACAACGAGCTGAACAATTTTGTCCTTCCGGTAGTGGTAAGCGAGAAGTTCCTTGCCGATTTGTTCTCGTCAATCGAGAAGAACCCCGAAACGATAGTAGAAGTTAATGTTCCTGAACAAACAATAACAAACAAAATAAATGGTGAAAGTGAGCGTTTTGAAATTAATGGATATAAGAAATACTGTCTGATGAACGGGCTCGACGATATCGATTTCCTTGTGCAGAACAGGGATAAGGTCGAGAAATACGAAAAAGAGAGGGAAAGTATAAAATCCTAAGTGTATATATATAAACTGTAATGATATGGAAATAAAAATAGCAGTATTGCCTGGCGATGGAATAGGTCCTGAAATTATGAAACAGGGAATTGCCGTGGTAAATGCCATAGCAGCGAAATTCAAACATAAAGTGGAATACCGGGAGGCTCTTTGTGGTGCTGCCGCGATAGATGCCGTTGGCGATCCGTTTCCTGATGAGACTTTCCAAACATGTCTTAATGCTGATGCCGTATTGTTTGCTGCCGTTGGTGACCCGAGATTCGACAACGACCCTACAGCAAAGGTGCGTCCCGAACAGGGCTTGCTCGCCATGCGGAAAAAGTTAGGGCTGTTTGCAAATATACGTCCAGTACAGACTTTTCGCTGTCTCGTACATAAGTCGCCGCTGAAGGATGAAATAGTTAGCGGAGCTGATTTTGTATGTATCCGCGAACTTACCGGCGGTATGTATTTCGGAGAGAAATACCAAGACAACGACAAGGCTTATGACACCAACTATTATACACGTCCAGAAGTGGAGCGCATCTTGAAGGTAGCCTTTGAATATGCCATGCGCCGCAGGAAACACCTTACGGTAGTAGACAAGGCTAATGTCTTGGCGTCAAGCCGCCTGTGGCGACAAGTGGCAAAGGAGATGGAACCACAATACCCTGAGGTGAAGACAGACTATATGTTTGTTGACAATGCTTCTATGCGCATGCTTGTAGAGCCTACATTCTTCGACGTTATGGTAACGGAAAATACATTTGGTGATATACTTACCGATGAGGGAAGCTGCATCTCCGGCAGTATGGGACTGCTCCCTTCTGCATCAACTGGCGAGCATACTCCCGTCTTTGAGCCTGTTCATGGCTCATGGCCTCAAGCTGCAGGCAAGAATATTGCCAACCCGCTTGCCCAGATTCTCTCGGCTGCCATGATGTTTGAGTATTTTGGCTTAAAGGAAGAAGGCACGCTGATTCGTCGTGCCGTAGATGCTTCGCTCGATGCCGAGGTCCGTACACCGGAGATTCAGGTTGAAGGAGGAAAGGCTTACGGAACAAAGGAGGTCGGTGCATGGATTGTCGACTATATCGAGAAGGTTTAGGGAATATTTTGAGGAAAAATTCTTTTTATAAATTTTATGATATTCACAACCAATAAAACAAATATGGCAAGGGTGGCGCTTGTAGCGCTCTCCTTGCTGTTTTCTTTTGAGCGTGCTGATGCACAGACGAATGCTGCTTTGCGCGACAGCTTGAAGATAGCAACAGACAGACTTGAGTATGCTCCCGATTCTGTAGACTTGCGCTTGCGTAAGGCAAGTTTTAATTTGCAGCTTGAGCAATGGCAGTATGCTCTCGATGAGTATAATTATATATTGAGACGAAATCCGAACGAAGTCTCGGCACTTTTCCATCGGGCTTATGTAAATGAGAAGCTGCACCGCGATAATTTTGCGCGTCTCGACTATGAAAGCCTGCTTACAATCGTACCGGGGCATTTTGAGGGACAACTGGGATTGGCTCTTCTAAATCAGAAGACAAAGCGTTTTACGGATGCTTTAGACATGATAAACCGACTTGTCAGCCAATATCCCGACAGTGCCGTGGCTTATGCCGCCCGTGCCGGAATCGAGAAAGAACAGGGCATGGTCTCTCTCTCCGTTTTCGATTATGCCGAAGCTGTTAAGCGCGATACTGATAATAAAGAATACAGGATAGACTATATCGACGCCTTGATTGCGGACAAAAAGAAAAACGAGGCGCGTCGTGAGCTCGACCG
>ERZ808246.271-NODE-271-length-46501-cov-6.251260_pt1 | contig 46501 bp, 30 predicted proteins | sample MGYA00521083_ERZ808246 | MGnify/ENA primary metagenome ERZ808246 (study PRJEB31516, sample SAMN03275577) | gut metagenome | biome: mammalia-associated habitat; material: feces | host: Papio cynocephalus | place: Kenya | collected 2012-07-07 ... | reverse complement strand
ATAAGAGTTTCAACGGATTACAAGGATTTTATCACCCGAAATGTCCAACCCGCCAGAAAAAAACTCTCTGAAAATTCAGAGAGTTAATCGTTTGTAGCGGGACCCAGGATTGAACTGGGGACCTCATGATTATGAATCATGCGCTCTAACCAGCTGAGCTATCCCGCCATCGTTGTTTGTGCCCCGAAAGGCGTTTTGTTGAGATAGAAGGATTCGAACCCTCACTGACAGAGCCAGAATCTGTAGTGCTACCATTACACCATATCTCAATGTCTGCCCCAAATTTTGGGATTGCAAAGGTACAAAGGTTTTCTTAATATCCAATAGAAAATTTCACTTTTTTGCAGCAAATTCAAGGCAGCATTTTATGAACTGCGGCCGAGCCTACTTTTTCAGAACCGCGACAGTCAGAGGGTTGTTCACGGCATAAGCCTGCTCTTTCACATACTCATCCCACGCATCAAGGCTTTCAATGCCACCCTTGTTCCAGCCTGACGCCGTCCAGTAGTCCACCGCCTCGCCGCATTTCACACGGAACTTAAGCACCGCATGGCCGTCGAGCTCACAGGCTTCGGCACTGAAGCGGTCGGAGAGGACGAGGCCGACGCTGATGAGGTCATCGTTCACGAGTTCCCTTGAGTCGGACGCGAGTTCCGTAAAGGAAATGTAGTCATTGCCATAGACTATTGAGACAACATCGTGGAGAACCGCGCCTACGACAACGTCGAGCGAGTCTTTCCCGACAGCGTCGAAGGATGCCGTCCAATGCACCAAGCGCGTGTTGGCATCAAGCGAGAGACTGCGCTTCACGGTCACGGCCGAGCCGTCGATGTCAAACTCGGGCCAGGTGAACTCGGCTGCTGTACGGAGAGGACCATTGCAGAGACGGCGCTGTGTCGCGTAGTTGTCCCCGGCGAAAATCCGTCCGTCCGCGAGCGGGGCACATGAACCGCCGCCGAGAGTCTTACCTACCAAGTAGCAGTCCATCCCTTCGCCGTGGTTGCGGTGGAAGTCCCTGCCGGCAAGCCATTTGTCAAACACAAGTTCGGGGGTGTTCTTTATGAATATGTCCGGGCCGAACGTACGCGGTCCTTCAAGCGCGGGACCATAGATACGGCCGAGGACAAGATTGTTCTCATATTCGTAATCGTCCTTTCTTTCAGGAACATAGCGACTGTTCACGAGAGTGTCGTAAGCCTCGTGGATGCCCGTTGAGACGAGAAAGTCCATGTTTGCTCCCGCCTTCACGTCCGCCTGGAAAATAACCGAAAGCTTTCCGTCGGCATCGGTGACGACCTGCGACGGAATCTGCTTGCCGTCAGCGGCCTTCACCACAGCATTGTCCGCAGAAAGCCCGCGAATCCCGAGTTCACTCAAAGGCACGGAGACCGTTTCCGCATGCCTGTCAACCAATGTTTCATTGGTCACAGAAACAGTTCTGTCCTGCACTCCGCAGGCGCAGAGAAGGCAGGACAGAACCGGAATTACTGAAAAACGTTTCATTCGGGAAACTATTTAGGCTGCTTTCCGATGTAGGCGAGGATGCCACCGTCAACATAGAGGACATGTCCGTTCACAAAGTCCGACGCAGGTGAGGCGAGGAAAACGGCTGGTCCCTTGAGGTCATCGGTCGTGCCCCAACGCGCAGCCGGAGTCTTGGCAACGATGAACGCGTCGAACGGATGCCTTGAACCGTCGGCCTGACGCTCGCGCAGAGGCGCGGTTTGAGGGGTTGCGATGTAGCCCGGACCGATGCCGTTGCACTGGATGTTGTACTCGCCGTATTCGGACGCGATGTTGCGGGTGAGCATCTTGAGTCCGCCCTTGGCAGCGGCGTATGCGGAAACGGTCTCACGGCCGAGTTCGGACATCATGGAGCAGATGTTGATGATCTTTCCGCCGCCCTGCTTAATCATGGACGGGATGACGGCCTTTGACACGATGAACGGAGCGTTGAGGTCAACGTCGATTACCTGACGGAACTCCTCCGCCTTCATCTCGCACATAGGGATGCGCTTGATGATGCCGGCGTTGTTCACGAGGATATTGATCGGTCCGAGGTCACTTTCTACCTTCTTGACGAGTTCCTGAACCTGCTCTTCCTTTGTGACGTCGCAGACATAGCCCTTGGCGTCGATGCCGAGTTCCTTGTAGGACGCGATGCCCTTGTCTACAAGTTCCTGTTTGATGTCGTTGAAAGCAATCTTTGCCCCGGCCTCAGCGAATGCGGTTGCAATCGCGAATCCGATTCCGTAAGATGCGCCAGTTACGAGCGCAACCTTTCCTTCGAGTGAAAAACTTACCATAATGATATATTGTTTTATATTTTTCCGCAATATTACGAAAATTTCCGGAATTTCCGTGCACGTTAACGGGAAAAATTTGCAGAGAATACGGGAATATGATATATTTGTATTATATAAACACGTATATACCAACGGAAATCAGACGAATCATGTCAATATCAAAGTTTCTTCTGACGGCAATTCTCGCCGCATCAGCTGTTGTTCCGGCCTCCGCGCAGACAGAAACGGAACGAAAGGAAAAGGAAGTCGTATGGACGGAAATGGACGGAGTGAGGATTCCGCTGCCGCCGAAAGAACATCCGAGACTCTATCTGCGCGAAGGAGATATACCTGCCCTCAATGAAAAGATAAAGACGCCGGAGGGGAAGGCCATCCTTAAAAGGCTTCGCAAGGCGGCTAAGCCGAGAACCGCGGAGGAAGAGGCCAAAGTCAAGGATCACGGTTTCCGCTACTATGCTCAGATGAGGGGCGTCACCTCTCAGTCTCAGCTCGACGCGCTCGCCTACCTCACGGAAGGAGACCCGCACATCGCGGACAGGGCAATAACGGCGATGCTGGACACCCTCAAGAAGACGAATTTCGGGACGAAGAACGACCTTTCGAGGGCCAGCGGCTCGATGCTGATGGTCGGGGCGATGGTCTATGACTGGTGCTACGACAGAATGAGTGAAGGGCAGAAGCGGGAGTATATCCGTGAGTTCGTGCGCATCGCCGGGACAATGGAGTGCCACTATCCGCCGAAGAACACGGAGTGCGTCGCGGGACACGGGTCAGAGTGGATGATACTCAGGGACATGCTTTCCTGCGGAATCGCGATTTACGACGAATATCCCGAAATGTACGAAATCGTGGCGAAGATGATTTTCCGAGATTATGTACCCGTGCGCAACTACATCTATGCCGGACACAACTACCATCAGGGAACAGGATATGTCACGGTGCGTTATCTGAACGACCTCAACTCACTCTGGATTTTCGACAGGATGGGCGCGGGGGAAATCTACAGTCCGGAGCAGCGTTATGTACTTTATGACCACATCTACCGCCGCCGTCCGGACGGGCAGGTGCTGCCGTCGGGAGACGTGAACCCGGGCAGGCGGGAAATTCCGCAGACCTACGCGATGCCGGCGATGCTCGCGGCAAGCTATTGGAACGACCCTCTGCTTATGTATGAGTACGAGCGCCGTCCGAGCGTGGAGACCCACATGCTGATTCTTGAACTGCTATGGAGAAACTTTGATCTCAAGGGAAAGTCGCCGGAGGGTCTTCCGCTTTCAAGGTACAGCGGCACGCCGTTCGGATGGATGATCGCGAGGACAGGATGGGACGGGAACAGCGCCATAGCCGAAATGAAGATTACGGAGCACTACGTCGGCAATCACCAGCACCTCGACGCTGGAACATTCCAGATTTACTACCGCGGTCCGCTCGCCATCGACTCCGGTTCCTACCAGGGTTCGGCCGGCGGCTACAACAGCCCTCACAACAAGAACTATTTCAAGCGTACAATCGCGCACAACTCCCTCCTTGTCTACGACCCTTCAGAGAAGTTCGCCTGCTGGAACTACGGCGGTGCCGACAAGACAGAGTTTGCCGAGAACGACGGCGGCCAGAGAATGCCTGGAGACCGTTGGGAGACATGCCGCAGCTTCGCCGACCTGCTCAGCGAGGAATACACTGTGGGAGAAGTGCTCGCGCACGGTTTCGGGCCTTCCCCGCAGACTCCGGAGTGGACTCTGCTTCAGGGAGACATCACGAAGGCATACAGCAAAAAGGTGGAGAGCGCAAGGCGCAGTTTCGTTTTCCTCAACCTCACTGACGAAAGCGAAGACATTCCAACAGCGATGGTGATCTACGACCGCGTGAAGTCGTCTGATGCCTCTTTCAGAAAGTTCTGGCTGCTCCACAGCATTGAGGAGCCGCAGCTCGGAAGCACTGACTTCACGGTCTGCCGCACTAAGGACGGCGACACCGGCAGGCTCCGCTGCGACGTTCTGCTCCCGTCCGCGGAAAACCTTAGCATTGAAAAGGTCGGAGGCCCGGGCAAGGAGTTCTGGGTCTTCGGAAAGAACTTCCCAAACGCAGCCACGACAAGACCGGATCCGTGCAACGAGCGCGGTGCCTGGAGAGTGGAGCTAAGTCCGAAAGCAGCGGCTAAGGAAGATCGCTTCCTCAACGTGATTCAGGTTTCGGACAAGATCGTTAAGAAGGGCCTCCCTGTAACGAGGATTGATGGTGAGGGCTCTGGCAATGTCGGTGGTACTATTGGGACACAAGCAGTCGGAGCCATCGTCGGCGACCGCGCCGTCGTCTTCAGCGCCGACTGCGGCAGGAGCGCCGAAGGCTACAGCTTCGAGATCCCGTCGTCAGCCACGAAAAAGCACAGGACAAAGAAGTTCAAGGTTCTCGCAACAGGCCTCACCGCCGGAGAATGGACTGTTGAACGAAACGGCAAGCCTCTCGGCAGGTTCGCGGTCACCGAAGATGCCGGCACGCTCTATTTCGACGCCGCCCCTGGCAAGTACACCGTGAAGAAATAGGCCGAAGCATCGCACAGGACAACGCGGAAGCACACCCTCCGGCACAGGCATGACTGTATGTTCCAGGATTCTATAACTTCTGAAGGGACTTCACTGCCATGGTATTGATGCGTCTTCATTGCCTGCATAGTTTGCCGGACAAAAAATCTGGAATGGACTACTCCGGGATGGCCTTGAGGTGACGGCGGCGTTCTGGGCCGGGAGTGGCTTCGAGCCAGCGGCGGAGAGCGGTGCGCATCTGTTCAAGGACGGGAGCATAGGCGGACTCGACGGCAAGGTTGACCATTTCGAGACGGTCGGCGGTCATGTCGTAGAGCTGTTCGCGGTGGCGGCCCTTGTCATAGAGGACGTATTTGTAGCGGGCTGTGCGGACCATCCAGCCGAAAGTGCCGGAGGTCTGCTTGAAGTTGGTCTCCGTGATGATGAAATCCGGGCCGTCGTCCTTGAGAGCGGAGACGGAGGCGAAACTGCGGCCGGGACGATGCGCGGGAACCTTGGCTCCTGTCCACTCGCAGATGGTTGGCATCATGTCTATTCCGTTGTTTACGAGCCCTGCCGTCGTCTTGCCCGCGTTCTTGCCGCCGGGGAGACAGACAATCAGAGGAACATTGGCAACCTCCTCGTAAAGAGCCGTCTTCTGATTCCAATGATGCGCGCCGGCACCGTCTCCGTGGTCTGAGGTGAACATCACCACGGTGTTGTCCCAGAGGTCACGTAGGTCTATCTCGTCCACAATCTTTCCGATTTCAGCGTCAACGGCCTCAATCAGACGGAAGTAGGCATTGCGGTAGAGGCGCCAGTCATCGGGTGTGAAGTCGACCGAGGGATAGAGGGCGTAGTCGCGGCTCTGCTCGTAGCTGAGTATGCTCGCGTCGTAGGGGGCCTTCTCAAAATTAGCCGGCAGGTTCGGGCAGTCCGCGACCGCGGCCTTCGGAGTCGGCACAAGCGGGGTCTTCTGACCGCGGGCGAACTCGCAGATGTTGTGAGGGTTCACGAATGAGGCGACCATAAAGAACGGCTTGTCCGAATCTTGACCGGAGCCATCGCGGCGGCTTCCACGTCCGGACTTGGAGAGGGTGCTTATACGGCTTTCAATGTAGTCCACACAAGCCTCCGCGACACCGGGGTCTCCGTTGTCATGGATGTTCCTGAAACCGAACTCACCGTCCGGAATGCTGATTGTGTTGACATGCCATTTCCCGGCATACACACAGTCATAGCCGGCGTCGGCGACCAGCTGCCCGAGAGTGTTGTGCCGCAGAGAATCCACAAGCGGCTTTTCATTAATGTCCATCCCGGTCTGCGAGGGCATATACCCGGTGAACATCGCCGCCCTCGACGGACCGCTGAGAGGCATTGAGCAATAGGCATTCTCGAAGCGCACTCCCCTGCTCGCCAACCGGTCCATGTTCGGAGTCTTAAGATCGGCATTCCCGGCACAACTCATCGCCCCGGCCCACTGCTGGTCGGTCATAATCAAAATCACATTCGGCCTTTTCCGCGTCCCCTGCGCCTCGGCCATTCCATCAGCCCCGGCATCCCCTGCCTCCGACGAGGCAAACGCCGTAGCCGGCATCAAAGTCGCCCCAAGCGACATCATCAAAAATCTCTTATCCATTTTCAGCAAAATCTTCAAAATCAACTCATTCGCAAAGAAAACAGCTTGAATAACAGCTGAGAAGGCGGGGATGCATAAAAGGAGGGATGCAAGGCGCACTGTGGATTTCAACACCGGAGCAACCTTATGGTTGTGAGGATTTGAAATTCGCATGCAACGAAGCAGACCGCCTTTTAGGCGCCCCGCCCAATTATTCGACCCAAATAGGCGAAGTCCACAACCACTGCCCGTCCTTCTGACGCACGCGCACATAGTACCAGTCGGAGTCGGTCTCCTTCCCGTCGTCCTCCATGTAGTGCTCGATGCTCCAGCAGGACTGAGGCATCGCACGGTTGAAGAGCACGGCCTCGCTGAGCCAGCCCCGCATGAAGTGGCTACGGCCGCCCTCGAGAAGCTCCGCGAGAGTATGCCTGAACTGACGACCGTTGAAGTCCGAGGTTATCACTCCGTCAAGTGGCATCTCGACGTCCAGAATCACCGCTTGGGTCGAAGGCGTCGTCGTGTTCGGGTTCTTCGACGTGTAGAGCTCCAGTTCCGCGGAATTGTCAGTGACGGAGCGGATGCGGTTCACGTGGGTGTGGAACTCCGTCTCGCCCTCCTGAGGAGAGGTGAACGCGGCGCCCCGGAAGCACGGGGTCACGGAAAGGATGCGTCCCTTGTCGATGCTCACCATGCCGTCCCAGTTCACATACTTCTCCTCCCTGTTCCAGCCGTATTCCATCTTTATCTTGCAGCGAATCAGGTCTGCCGGCTCATACACCGGAAGAAGAGGGCCGTTCATGCGAGCGATGAGACGACCGTTCTTCACGATGTCGACGTAGTCTATGCAGCTCGCGGCCTCCACGTTCACATATATCCTCCGGACGTCGCCGCTCGTGACGTCGCCCATGAAGGCGTCGTTGATGCGGAAATCCACAGCAATCTTGTCCCCTGTCGCGCAGCAGGTGTGGCGGCTGCGCAGACCGTTCCAGACGGAATCGCGCTCTAGGGACGGGGCAAGCACGCCCACGCGCCCGTCGCCGTAGCTCCCCGGGTAGCCCGAGTGCTGGTCGGTGGAGCCGATGAGGCCGAACTTGTGTCCCTGCTTCAGGCCGTAGAGAATCGAGCCTTCCCAGTTGCGCGGGCCCATGTCGTGAAGGTAGGGGTAGTCGCCCATGTCCCCCTCGGCAAGACCATGGCGGGAGTACATCTCCACGAACGGCGTCTGGTCGCCCCCAGTGAAGTATTTCCAGTTGTAGCCGCGGAAGCCCTCCTGGTAGCCCATGTGGTGCGGAGTAATGAAGACATCCTGACCCCTGAACTTGTCCTTCCAGTTCTCGATGGAGCTGCAGTTCACGAGAGGGGCGTCAAGTTTCTTGTGCAGGGCGACGTGGTCTCCGTAAACCATGCTGTGAGCCTCGTAGCCTATGAAGGTGAGGAACTTGCCGGGGCGGTTGTATTCCTTGGTCATCGCGCTGTATTTGTCGTAGCCGCCCTCGCGCAGGCGCTTGAAGGCGTCGGTGTGGTAGCCGATGACCCACTTGAGACGAGGCTCCCTGTTCAGGAGATTGATGTCAGGCCACATCGCGTGCGGGGTGACGCTCACGAAGTCGAGCTGCTCGGTCGCCGCCTCGAAGGCGTCGCGCATGTCGCCGTGTCCGTAGGTGATGTTGCAGTGGTTGTGGAGGTCGCCCCAGTAGAGCCTGAGGCCGGATGCCGACGGCACCACCTTCTTCACCTCCCCCGGAGAGCCGCACGACTCTATCAAGCTTCCCGATGCCGCCAGCCCGACCAATGACCAGCCCGATATTTCCAAAAACTTTCTTCTGTCCATATTCTATTGATTATCAGTTATTTTAATTTAAAGTATAATTCAATTTTTCAAGGTAAGCCATTCAATGCAGCAGAGCGCCTTTTATTCGGTGCGTCCCACATAACGACGGTCTCCCTTAAACAGCACCTTCTCATGCTCGCACGGATCCACGTCGCCGTATGCCGTCTGCACTGAGTCGATGAGCGAAAGCATATATTTCCGTGTCTCAGAATATTCCGGCACATCATATACGTTGTGCATTTCCTGCGGATCTTTCGTCTCGTCGTAGAGTTCCCAGCAGTCGATGTCGTTGTAGAAGTGTATGAGCTTGAAGTCTTTCGTGCGTATGCCGTAGTGACGTTTCACCGAGTGTTCGGCAGGATATTCATAATAATGGTAATATACCGCCTCGCGCCAGTCCGCAGGAGCCTCGCCGTCATTCTCGATGACAGGGCGAAGGGATGTGCCCTGAATGTCGGACGGGGCTTCCACTCCGGCGTAGTCGAGGAACGTCGGAGCAAAGTCAACGTTCATGCAGAGCGCGTCCGAAACTGTCCCGGCCTTTATTGCCTTTGGATAGCGGACGAGAAGCGGCATCCTCTGGCACTCCTCATACATGAAGCGCTTGTCGAACCAGCCATGCTCCCCGAGGAAAAATCCCTGGTCAGAAGTGTATACGACGATAGTGTTGTCCAGTTCGCCAGTTTTCTCAAGAGCATCGAGAACCTTGCCTATGCTCTCGTCAACGGAAAGAACCGTCGCAAGGTAGTCACGCATATACTGCTGGTACTTCCAGCGGAGGAGTTCCCGTCCCTTGAGGCGGCCGCTGCGGTACTCCGCGATGCGTCCGGCATAGACTGAATCCCATTTGTGCTGCACATCCTCCGGCATACGGGAATATACCTTCGCAAGACGGTTGTCCGGATTCTTAAGCATCTCCTCGCGTGTCATGAGTTTGAGATCCCAGTCTTCGGTGAAGGTCTTCGCGAGGCTCATGTCCTGTTCGGCAGCAGCCGGACAGCGGTCGGAGTAGTCGTCAAAGAGATTGTCCGGTTCGGGGAACACGGTGTCATTGAATTGCCCGAGATGCTCCGGTGCGGGCATCCAGTTGCGGTGAGGTGCCTTATGATGGAACATCAGACAGAACGGTCTGCTGTCCTTTGCTTTCTGATGGCTTTCGAGCCACGAGAGGGCCTTGGAGGTGATGACGTCCGTGACATAGCCGGTCTCGGTGATTTCCTTGCCCATCTCCCAGAAGCCCGGATTGTAGTAGTCCCCCTGTTCCTCCTGGCCGGAGAGAACGCTCCAGAAGTCAAAGCCCTGAGGATCTGAAATCAGGTGCCATTTGCCGATCATAGCCGTCTCGTAGCCGGCCTGTTGAAGAAGCTTCGGGAAGGTCTGCTGGTCTCCGTTGAAACGGGAGGCATTGTCCGTGAAGCCGTTTTCGTGGCTGAACTTGCCGGTGAGTATGCAGGCGCGTGACGGGCCGGAAAGCGCATTCGTCGCGTAGCAATTGTCGAAGCGCATGCCCTCACGAGCGAGACGGTCCATGTTGGGGGTCTCGATGAGACGACCGCCGTAGCAGGACATAGCCTGCGTGGTGTGGTCGTCAGTCATTATAAAAAGTATGTTCGGCTGCTTGGACTGCTGCTGTTCTCCACAAGAGACAAGAGCGGCGGCAGCAAACGGAACGGCGAGGAGCGGTGTCGCGCTCTTCGCCATTTCTGAAATTGTCTTCTTCGTCATCAAAGTCATAGTGTCATCCTATCATCATCGTATCATGAAAATTGCATCGCCTCGAAAACAGGCAGCTTACAATTTGTATCCGAGCCTGACTTTCTTTCCCTTCCCGACCTTCACTTCGAGGGACATTCCGCCGTTGCTGAAGCCCTTGTCGGTGAATTTGGCTGAAATGCTCTCATAGCCGGCATCCTGCTTCGGATGGATGACAGTGATGTAGCGGACTGTCTCATTCCCGTTCTTCTTCACGTTGAACGAGACGTGCATTCTCTGCACCTTTTTCATATAGGCGGAAGACTGCCAGCCGGGCTCCTTCTTCATGCTCATCCCTTCCGGGCCGAAGCAGCGGAACATGAAGTTGCTGTCGCCGTCAAACTCGGTGTATGCTGTCATATCCTCGCGGCTGTTAGGAACCTTGCCCCTCGGCATCTGCCAATTGAGGTTCACCCAGCCTTTTTTCTGTCCCACGGCCTCGTCAACGATGACGAAATATTCGTTGTTGACGAAAAATATCGAACGGCGGTGGGTAAGACCCGGATAGCTCGGATGTTCGGTCACGAGAATCTGAGCCTTGCCCTCCGGCTGCCAGAGAAGCGTCTCGGAAGCGACCTTGTCAACGTCCTTCCCGTCCATTGTGAGAGTGTTATGATGAGCGGAAGCCCTGAACCAGCGTCGCCATTCCATGACTTCAGGATCCTTGCCCTCATATACGTATGAACCGGAATCCTGGAAAAGGTTCTTTCCATTGTACCAGAGCTCGAATGTGCCGTAGTCAGGCTGTGCGTGCCACTCCCCTGCAGGGCCGGCCTTCACGACCATCTGCACGGCGTCACTCTCCCACCCGCTGCGGAAAATGAAGAAGCCGGAATCGGTGAATCCCTTTGAAAGATAGTCCGGAAGAGCTCCTTCGGCACCTTCTGTGGCGAACCATCTGATCATCCGGTTGTCAGGAAACACCTCCGCCCACTGCTTGAGGTCGCGGGCAAGTTCTTTCTTTCCCGTGACTTTCGCGTCGCTGAAACACGGATTCGTCCCGTCCGGGAAGCAGACGTTGAGATACCATATCACCATCTTCTCGACAGTGTCCTGATAGGACTGCGGGAAGTCGTTTCTGAATCCGTTCAGGTCGGCTATGCGCAGAGACTTGAGAAATATCTGAATCACGGCGAGGTGGTAGTGAGGGTCAAGCTCATAGTCACCGCCGTCAGGAAGTACCTGAATGGCGATTTCGCGGTTGAGAATGTCAACGCCGCTCTGCCTCCAGAGGCCGGCTTCCTTGAACTCCGGAAAGAACGAGCCGGCATAGAGCATTCTCTGCGCCTCGAAAAGGAGGTGATTGCCCTGCTTCGACCAGTTGCCCATGATGTGGACGGCGTGCCGGTGGTAGTTCACGAGGAACTCGGTCAGGAACTCCGGCGTGAAATATGGAGAGTCGATGAAAAGCTGAAACTGGAGGCACTGATCCTGAAGACGGTGGCTCACCTCAAGCGGCCTCCACGCATAACGGGCGTTCTCCGCATCGGCCTTGAGCTGAGAGTCCTCGGTGATTTCATACTCGGCCTTGCTGATTTTTACATACGGATTTTTCTTAATCCAGTCCATATACTGATGTACCCATTCTTTCGCGTACTTTTCGTCTCCGCTCACCCTGTAGGCATAGCCCATTGGCGTGAACCATTTGTGACGGTGGAGCTGCCATCGGAGCTCGTTATCCTGAACCGGCCAGTATTTCCAGTCGATGTCCTCGCCGTAGTTGAACGAAGGCTGGTAGCCCTTGTGGACGAAGAACGTATGCAGAAGCGCGTCGTCCGCCCATTTCTGCTGTTCTTTATTTATCTTGACCTTTTTCACATTGCTGATTTCCGGTGTGCAGATGTCCTTTCTTCCACGGTAATATTCCAGGAGGTTCACCGCAGCCGTGGAGTCGTCGCCGCTCTCATGTGCTGTTTTCACCTTTTCAAGTCCCGGTCTGTCAAGATCAAGCATGCCAAACACTTCATGTCGGAGTTCCTGCGCCCCGAGAGTCCATGCCGAAAAGGCAAGTGCCGCAAACGAAAGTATTATTCTATTGAGTTTCATCATGTTATTAATTTTATTTCTGAAAGTTTCTATATATGGAGAGGGAATGAAGAAAAGGATGAGATGCATACCGCCTTTTATTCGCCCCGTAAACGCTTCAGTGCCTCCAAAAAGTAATAGTCCGCATAGTTCAACGGAACGTCGATTTCCGAGCCGTGCGCAAGAGAACCCGTGGAATGCTTGAGAATGAACCCGCAGTTCGTGCCCGGTTCCGCGAGATATTCCGGTGAAGAAAGAGTCCGGAGAATGCTCTCGGCATAATCGTGATATTTCTTTCCGTCGGCGATATAGCCGCAGAGTTCAAGAAAAGCGGATGCTGTGACTGCGGCAGCCGAAGCGTCGCGTGGAGTGTCCGGCAGAACAGGCGCGTCATAGTCCCAATAAGGGATGCGGTCTTCCGTGATGACGCGGGCCATAATCATGTCAGCAATCTTCCTCGCCCAATCGAGGTATTTCACATCGCCGGTCTCGCGGTAGCATACGGTGTAGCCATACACGCCCCACGCCTGCCCGCGCGCCCATGCGGAATTGTCGTCGTGTCCCTGGAAAGTCTGTTTGGTCTCGACGGATCCGTCATTGTTATAGCTCACCACATGCCAGCTTGTCATGTCCGGGCGGAAATGGTTGGCCATGGTCTTGTCGGCATGGCGGACGGCTATGTCCCTGTAGCGGCTGTCGCCAGTAAGCTTCGATGCGTTGAAAAGAAGTTCGAGGTTCATCATGTTGTCGATGATGACCGGAAAATTCCATGTTCCGAAGTCCCAGGAACGGATTGCGCCGATCTTCGGGTTGAAGCGGGATGCAAGATTGTCCGCAGTGCGGATGAGAACAGCTTTGAGGGAGTCATTCGGAGCTATGCGGTAGGCATTGCCGTAGCTGCATCCGACCATAAAGCCGAGGTCATGAGTACCCGTGTAGTAAGTCGCCGGCAGGATTTCATTGGTATATTCAGCGGCATCCGCACGGAGACGTTCATCACCGGTCAGCTCGTACGCAAGCCAAAGCGAGCCCGGGAAGAATCCGCTTGTCCAGTCATAGGCATTGCAGACGCGGAGAGTCCCGACCTTCTCCGGAGACGGGTTCTTGCGGAGCGAGTCAACACGGTCGAGGACCGACGGACCGAGCTGCTCCACGAGGAAGTCGATGTTCCACGCAGACCATACGGTGCGAGGAAACCGTTCCGAGCCGCGAAGAGTGTCGGCCGCCGACTTAAGCTGAACAGACGCCGTCTCTATGGCATTGCCAATCCAGGAATGATGGTTTGATGTGCATGAAACGGCAATGACGGCGAAGAAGACTGCCGCAGCAACTGTCGTGATTTTTCTGAAAGTCATAAAAATTCGCTTTAGCGTTGTTAATGTTCTGTCGTACGGGCACCGATACTTCCTGACCAATGCCCGGATGCAAAATTACCCCACATTCTCCGCACAGCCGACGAGTTTTGTTGCAAGTTTGAGTATAAGTGTCGCAAGCCTTTAAATTTTGTTCAGAAAAACACAAGATTTTTACAATCACAACGACTCGTTGAAAAAATTTAGCATATTTTTCAACAAAATTGCAACTTCCTGCAACATTGTGACACAACACGAAACAAAGGCGGCATCCAATAAGGCGGCAATGAAGTAATTTTGCATCACTAAAAATCCACAAACACTGGACTGATGAAAAAGTATCTCGCAATTATCATTTTTCTCATAGCGGCCGTCGGCTGCAGCAAGGATGTGCTCGCCGAGCAGCCTGTCGGAGACATCAATCTCAAGCCGGCTCCGGGAAGCGTCGAAATGACAGACCTCAACGAGTCTGTTTTCAGCATTCTCAACCTTGACTATCCGGGACTCGGGGAGGTGAAAAGCTTCTGCGAAGCCGGAGACTACGCCAATGCCTCGGTCTCGCTGCTGGACTACTGGCGCACACGGGCGGTCTACAATCCGGAAGTCGACATTCTCTCGCCTTCAGTGAGCGCGGGAGAGCTAAACATAGCCGACCAGGCCACAGAGGAGGGCGAATGGAGATTCAAGGTTGCAGTCTACACTGAAGAGGGAGAAAGCGGAAGCGGCACGGAAAAGTTCTGGTCATTCAAGGCCGAGGACGGAAGCATCAACTGGTCAACGGTTCCATCCGGGCTCGAAAACGAGAAGGAGTTCCTCTCCCAGAAGCACCGACTACAGTGGATGGTTCCGCAGGCCAAGGCATACGCCGTGACAAAGGAGTTCAAATATATCAACGCGTGGTACACGGCATGGATTTCCTACAACACGGCATTTCCTGCCCCGACCGGACAGACAGACGCGGTCGAGTGGTCCGGACTGCAGCCGGCATGCAGGCTCAACGACTTGATGAACGTTCTTCCTTATTATATACATTCGGAGAGCTTCACCCCGCAGGCCCTGGCAAATGTCCTTGTGTCTGTCTACAATCACGTCGAGTCAATCCGTGCCAATCCGTTCGGCATCGGGGACAGCAACATAATCCTCACCCAGCAGCAGGCCATCGTGACCGCAGGCATTCTTTTCCCCGAGTTAACGAAGGCCGGAGAATGGTTCAGCGAAGGCAGCGCCGCAGTGGCGAAGCAGCTGAACGACCAGTTCAATGAAGACGGAGTCCACAACGAGTTTGACATCAGCTACCATCTCGGAGCCGTCGCAGACTTCATATCCATCTACAAGACGGCGCAGGTCAACGGACGTGTCGCTGAACTTCCCGCAGACTACACCGAATGCCTCAAGAAAGCGGCGGGATTCATAAAGAACGTGATTTACCCGAACTACTCCACCGACAACTTCAACGACACGCGTTCTGCGAGAATGACAAAGAGCGTGCTTCTGAAGAACCTCAGGAAATATTCGGAGATGTTCCCCGACGACGTCGAGATGAAATGGCTCGCAACGGAAGGAGCCTATGGGACAAAGCCGGCCGCTACGCTCGTGAGCTACCCTGTGAGCGGCTATTACATGATGCGCAACGGGTGGACGCAGAACTCCACAATGCTCATCCACAAGAACAACTATGACACCGCGAACAAGTGGCATAACCAGAGCGACAACGGCACCGTTGGACTCTATGTGAACGGACGTCGCTTCCTCCCTGACGCAGGCTGCTACACCTACAACGACGGCAGCGACCGCAGGACATACGCATCGACCGAGATGCACAACGTCGTCACAAAGGCACGCAAGAGCTATGAAAAGAGAGAGGGCAGGCTTCTGTTCGCGGAAAACACCACCGGATATGAAGTGCTCGTGACCGAGAATCCGGCCTACAGCGACCTCACGATACGCCGCGCCATATTCTTTGTCGACAACAGCTACTATGTGATTGTGGACGAAGCCTACGGAGACTGCGCCGACACCCCTATCAACCTCAACTTCAAGCTTTGGGGAGGAAAGGCCGACAATGAAAGCGGAAAGGGATACACCATCATCGACGGGTTCAGCGACAACTTGCTCTGTGTCCATTCCACTTTCGATGACGACAACAATATCATAATCAAGTCATTCTCCGAGACCACAGACAACATCGGCGCGGAAAACTCCACCGGATACTTCTCCAATGAGATTGACACTAAAGTTCAGAGATGCTGGACACGGCTCAACGTCGACAAGAAAGCAGGCAAGGCCGTGCGCTTCATAAGCGTGCTCCTTCCGTTCAGCGGGGACTTCAGTTCACAGAGCGTGGAAGCCGAGTTCACCGACAACACCCCGGAGACAGCGGGAACATTCCATCCGGAGGGCGTCTCGCTGAAAGTCACCGTAAACGGCACCCCTCAGACCCTCAGTTACAGGCTAAACCAGTAAAATGAAAACATCCGCGACTGCAAGGACAGAACACTGCAGAACGGCGAATGCAATACTGGCACAACAACAAGACACTAAACAACTTCAGACCATATGTTAAGGACAATAACACGAAAAATCACAGCGGCAGCCCTTGCCCTGATGGGGATAGCTGCGGCTTCGGTGTCCTGCACACCGCAGCTGACGGACACGGGGGACTTCTCCCTGTACTATCCCGGAATCACAGACATCGGGCCGTCCACAAACATGGATCTCACTCCAAGCTGGCACGGAGCGGTTCCTGAGTCTTTCGAAATCTACAATGTGACCCTCGATGGCGAGAGCGTGACGGTGGAATGTTTCGCGATTGACGCGACCACGGGTGTGTTCCAAATCCGCAAGAGCGACAACATCGCCGTTGGGAAATATAGAGTCAGCATTGCCTGCACAGCCGGCGGCAAACGCTTTGAGTTTCCCGATGCCATTACGGTCAACATGATGCCGGCGATTCCGGAGGGAATCAGCGTCACGCCGGACAGGATGACCATACTTCTGTCGCAGGTCACGAACACCGGCTCGGACGAAGTTCTCCCGACAGCGCAGATAACTACCGAGGGCGAACACATATCCATCAGGAACTACCTGATTTCCGGAGTGCGCCGGGACGGCAACGCCATCGAGGACTGGAGCGGAATCTTCAGCGTCGACAAGAGCGGGAAGTTCAGCATCCTCAAGAACAGCGCGTTCAAGGCGGGAATCTATGTGATTGACTTCAAGCTCACGACTATGGTTGTCGGCACCGATTCCAAGGAAGGAATCTTCACAGATGCACTCACCGTAGAGATCGCCTCTCCCCCAGTCGCGCTTGCCTACAACCCGTCGGCCGCAAGAGTGGAGACCGGGAAAGGCTACGTGTCTTCAGAACCGGAATTCACGGGTTCCGCGACAGGACTTGAGTTCAGCATCAAGAACACCGTTCCGGAGACGGACAAGATAAGCATAAATGCGTCAAACGGAGTCATCACGCTCGCGGAGGGGCACAACCTCGCAGTAGGAAGCGAAGTGATTGTATCCGTGAGCGCGAAAAACGACTACGGCAGCCGCGACTTCGACCAGGTGCTCAGGCTCGGCGTAGTGGAGTACATCGCGCCGATTACCCTTCTCGAGTACAACGACACCACCGTCTGGGAAGGCACCAAGGTGAACCTCCTGCCAAAGGCTGCCGACGGAGATGAGGTTGTCTACTCTTTCGAGGAACTGCCGGAGACTCTTTCGGAACTCACTATAGACGAGACGACAGGAGCGATTTCGCTCGCGAAGAAGAACACCGTCGCCATCGGGAACTACACGATAAAGGTAAAGGCGAAGAACCCGAAAGGTTCCATGACCACTGAAATCAAGTGGAACACCATCGAGAATCCATACGCATTCACCTACGTTTGCTGGGGCAACAATCTCGGGCTCACCCCGATTGAAAACTACGCGAGTCAGCATAGGGTTTCCACTACGGAAACCGTTGAGATTCCGGTAGTTGCAACGGACATCAAGACAGAGGTTATGAACACCGCAAGCTTCACAATCAGCGGCGGAAGCAACACAAAATGTGCGGTGATTGACGAAAACACCGGCAAGATAACGACAGACCCGTCAGTTTTCGAGGGGAAAGTTGCTAATATGCGGGCACACTTCGTATTCGTAACAGTCAAGACAGGAGTCGGAACAGACGGCGAAACAAGCAAAAAGATACCGGTATTCTTCGACTTCAACATTGAAAGAAACGGTTACACGGTGGAATACTCCCCATTTGCAATGTTGTGCAATCCTAAGGATGGAATGGTGTCAGCCGCACCGGTAATCAAGAAAGACGGAGCGGTGCTCTCCGGTGACGGGCTGAACGGAATCACAATGGACTACAGACGGTCATTCAACTATTGGAACATCAACGGTCCGGCTGAGCATCTGAACGGAGCCGCAGCAAAAGGTGACAACACCAAGTTCCTCTCCCGCGTCTGGGCATCATACTGCAAGGCCTGCGGCTTTGTCTACGATTCGGAAGCCGGGTCAAGAAAAGCGATGTCCTATTACGACAACTACGAGAACAATACCAATAAAAAGGGAGACCTGAACAAGGCGGCCGGCTATATTCGGAACACCGACTTCGCCCTCCGAATCAATCCGGAGAAGTTTGTTGACGAATATGGCTACGCAAACGGAATATTCGTCGGGCAAATAACTTTCGGGACTGACGGAAAAGACCCGCAGGGGGCCGGCGATCCATTCAGATTATTCCCGCTGTTCGTCTGGTTCGACACCCAGTTCTAATAACCTGAGCAAGCGTTAGAAATAACCGCTTGCCAAAAACCGGAAATGATGAAAAACATAAAGAACATATTGCTTGCGGCGGCCGTATCACTCCTCTGCGTCACGGCATTCTCACAGGAAAGAATCCGCGTCAAGGGAACCGTCGTAGACGAAAACGGAGACCCGCTCATAGCCGCCGGTGTCTCACAGAGCGGCACCGACAACGGAACGGTCACTGACGCGGACGGCAAGTACGTCATCAGCGTGCCGTCCGACGCGAAACTGACATTCACATACATCAGCTACACCGCGCAGGAAGTCTCCGTCGGGGGACGATCAGTCATCGACATAAGGCTCCGCCCGGACAACACCCAGCTTGAGGAAGTCGTGGTCATCGGCTACGGCACGGTCAAGAAGAGCGACCTCACAGGCTCGGTGTCATCCATCAGCGACAAGGCACTCAAGGACTTCAAGACAAGTTCGGTCGTGGAGGCACTCGGAGGTCAGATTGCCGGAGTTAACATCACGGCATCGGACGGAACGCCGGGCGCAGGATATGACATCAAGATCCGTGGCGTCGGAACAGTCAACGGAGACTCGTCTCCCCTGTTTATTGTGGACGGGTTCGAGGTTTCGAGCATCGACTTCCTCGCGAGCCAGGACATCCAGTCAATTGACGTGCTCAAGGACGCGTCGGCATCGGCAATCTACGGTGCCCGCGCGGCCAACGGAGTCGTCCTCGTGACCACCAAGTCCGGAAAGGAAGGTCTTCCGCAGATTTCCTACAACGGGTCGGCAAGCTACCGCCAGCTCTCGAAAAGGCTTCCGGTGCTCGAGGCTTACGACTTCGTGGCGCTCCAGATGGAGACGAACCCCACGAAATATGCCGACACCTACTTCAAGGCCGGAACGGACGAAAACGGCGAGCCGTACAAATACCAGAGCCTTGAGGACTACCGCAACTTTCCGGACGCGATTGACTGGCAGAAAGAGGCATTCCGCCCGACATGGTCGCAGAACCACGACGTCAGCGTGCGCGGAGGAACAAAGGCGTCGCAATACACCCTCTCCTACTCCTACTTCGACGAGGACGGAATATTCGTCAACAGCGGCTACAAGAAGAACAACGCCCGCGTGAAGATTCGTCAGGAAGTCACAAAATGGCTCGTTCTCGACGGCTCGCTCAACTACACCAACTCCACCAAGACCGGAATCGGAACGGGAGGCGGCCAGCTCGCGAATCTCATAGCCTACAGGCCGGTCGGAGGGCTCAAGGTGAGCCAGTATGACCTGCGCCACCTCATGTATGACCCGACCGCAGCCGAAGAGTCCAACTTCGACTCCAACAGAATCAACCCGATCATTCAGGCGGAGTCCGTCGACAGTTCCACAAAGCAGGAACAGTGGATAGGCAACCTGGCTGCAACAATAAAGTTCTCCAAGCAGTTGTCGTTCAAGAGCGCGGCAACTTATAACACGAACTACCAGAGACGCGACAACTTCTATCACGAGACCACCAGCAACGCCTACCGCGCCGGAGGTCCTTTCGGAGAAGTCACTATGGCAAGAAACAAGCGCTGGCAGGTCAGCAACACCCTTGCATACCAGAATCGCTTCAAGAAAAGGCACAACGTGAACATTATGCTCGGTCAGGAGACAGCAGCGACAGGCTACGAGTCACTTCTCGGCCAGTCCAAGGATTTTCCTTTCGAGAACTTCGGCACCGACAATCTCGGGCTTGGAGCCACTCCGTCAAAGGTGAGCAGCAGCCGCACCGAAAGCATGCGCCTGTCATTCTTCGCGAGAGGATTCTACAGCTACGACGACCGCTACATGCTCACCGCCACATTCCGCGCCGACGCGTCCACGGTCTTCTCCCCGAAGCACAAATGGGGATTCTTCCCTTCATTCGCGGCATCATGGAACATCAAGAACGAGGCGTGGATGAAAGACATTGAGCCAGTGTCCACGATGAAGCTCAGGGCAGGCTGGGGAACAGTCGGAAACGACCGCATCACTAACTATCTCTCGATAGACCTCTACACCGACAGCAGGATAGGAATGGGAACGAACACCTATACAGCCCTCACGCCCAAGCAGATAGCAAACTACGACCTCCGTTGGGAAGGCTCCACGACCTCGAACCTCGGCCTCGACCTCGGCTTCTTCAACAACCGCCTCAACATCACCGTGGACGGTTTCATCAAGGACACCAAGGATCTGCTCATCCAGCAGAAACTTGCCTACGTCACCGGATTCGGCAGCCAGTGGCAGAACGTCGGCAAAATCCGCAACGCCGGAGTAGAGCTCAGCCTGAGCAGCATCAACTTCAGCAGGCGCAACTTCTCCTGGTCCACGGACTTCAACTTCTCATTCATAAAGAACAGGCTCGTCGCCCTCCAGGACGGCACCACCTACATCACGAGAAAGTCCGGCTTCAACAGCAACTTCACCCAGGACGACTACATCTCATACGTCGGCTCGTCACTCGGCGACATGTACGGCTACGTCTTCGATGGAGTCTACCAATACTCCGACTTCAACATGCTCCCCGACGGCACTCTCCAGCTCAAGGATGGCGTTCCGGATCTGAGTCCGAGAGGCTACGATGCGGTGCCGGGAATGACCAGGTACAAGGACATCAACGGCGACGGCAAGATTACCCCGGAAGACAGGACAAGCATCGGCAACGGCTACCCGGACTTCTACGGAGGCCTCACCAACCGCTTCCAGTTCTTCGGAGTGGACTTCAGCTTCCTCCTCCAGTTCAGCGTGGGCAATGACGTCTACAACGCGATGAGGGTCTACCTCACCCAGTCCCGCAACGAGCGCACCCAGATGCTTTCCGAAGTCGCCGACAGATGGACTCCGACAAACGCCTCGAACAAAGTTCCGTCAGCGACGGGCTACATTCCTTACGACATATCTTCCCGTTTCATCGAGGACGGCTCCTTCCTCAGGCTGAAGAACATCACATTGGGATACACCCTGCCGGAGAAATGGACGAAGAGAATATGGGTCAGCAAGCTGAGGGTATATGCCTCAGCACAGAACCTCTTCTGCATCACGAAATACAGCGGCTACGACCCGGAGGTGAGCATGCTCAGCAGCCCTCTCACGCCGGGATTCGACTGGGGCGCATATCCGAAGAGCCTCGTGCTCACGATGGGACTTGACATTCAGTTCTAAAGAATCGGGAGACCATGAATATGAAAAAGATTAGAATATATATGGCGGCACTTGCCGCAGTCCTCTGCGCCGCGTCCTGCTCCCTCGACGAGAAGAGCTACATGGAAATTGAAAAGGACGAATACATGAACAGCCCCTCAGAGGCTCAGAACGTGCTCCTCGGCGTCTACAGAAATCTTCAGAACGACGCCATGTACGGAATGAACCTCTCCCTCTACTTCACCCTCGGCACCGACGAGGCGAAAGTGGAAGGCAGCACGCCAAATTCATGGAGAGACGTTCCATGCAACACATTCTCGACATCGAACAGTTATGTCGAGGCGACATGGCAGGCGCTCTACAACGCCGTCTATGACGCGAACGACTTCATCGAGAACCTCTCCCGCAAGGCGCCGCAGTGGGAAGACAACCAGAAGACCCTCGCGGCCATCTACATGGCCGAGGCACGCACGCTCCGCGCATTCTACTACTTCGAGCTCGTGCGCTGGTTCGGGAATCCTGTTCTCATGACCACCACGGCAGAATCCAGGCAACATCCGTCCACGTTCACGCAGCCTGGGCCGGAGAAGGTCTACGAATTCATCGAACAAGACTTGAAATATGCCTCAGAAGTGCTCCCTTGGGCAGCGGACGACATCTACCGCACCGACTCGCAGTACCGCGTGTCAAAGGGCACGGCTCTCGGACTTCTCGCGAAGGTCTATGCGACCTGGGCCGGCTACCCTGTGCATGACGAGAGCAAGTGGGAACTCGCGGCGAACACCGCAAAGATTGTAGTGGAATCCGGCAAGCACCACCTGCTCGACGACTATGAGCAGCTTTGGAAGAACACCTGCAACAACACCTGGGACCCGTCGGAAAGCCTTTTCGAAGTGTCTTTCTACACCCCTACCGTCACCGGCAGCGACCCGATAGGCCGCATCGGGAAATGGAACGGCGTGACTGCAACCGACGGCTCTGGAGACTACGTCCGCATCGCGGCCAACTGGAAGGCGATGCCTACATTCGCGCTCGACTGGAAAAGAAGCGACCCGAACGACAAACGCTGGGCACTCTCTTTCGCTGACTACAAATACACCGCCGCAGGCAAGACAGCGCTCGGAACCTACACTCCGTCAGGCTCGTCGTCAAAACAGGATCTCACGCTTGAGATTGCCTGCGCCGATGACGCCAAGGCAGACTGGAGAAAGCCGTTCAACAACGCCCTCAGTCCGGCGAAGTGGGATCTCGACAAATATGTTAAGGAGCAGCTCAAGGATGCGAACTACTCGAACGTCAACTGGTATATCCTGCGTTACTCGGATGTCCTTCTTCTCTACGCGGAGGCTCTCAACGAGTGGCATCAGGGACCGACGACCGATGCCTATTCCGCAGTCAACATAGTGCGCCGCCGAGGCTACGGTCTTCCTGTCGGCACGGCATCGTCAGTTTCAGACCTCGCGACCGGCATGAGCTGCGAGCAGTTCCGTCAGGCAGTGCGCGACGAGCGTGCGCACGAACTCGCGTTCGAGGGACACCGCCGGCAGGATCTCGTCCGCTGGGGCATCTACTACGAGACCGTCATGGAGACTGCCGGAAAGTGCGCCGACTGGCACGAGCAGATGCCGTCGCTCTACATCATAGCCGACTACACCGTCAAGGGCCGCCACGAGGTGCTCCCGATTCCGCAGCGGGATCTGGATATGATGAGCGTGGGGTGCGTGCAGAACGACGGCTGGAGATAGGTGGCGGGGCGAAGAAACGGCGGCCTGCGTCGTTGGACGTCTTGATGAAATCCTCACAGCCGCCAGGCTGCTGCGGTTTCATCTTCAACGTCCGCCTTGCATTCCATCCGTTTCTTCATCCCCGCCTCTCAGCGCCTGACAAAGACTGAATTTGAAAAATTAAAACAAACAACTTCTAAAAAACATAACAATTATGAAAACCACAAAATTCTATGCCCCCCCCAGAGTGGAGTTGACGGCAATTAACACAGAAATTGGCTTCGCAAATTCTGACCCCGAAAAACAAGGCTGGAGCAACGACGGCTCTATACCTGACAGTAAATACAATGAAATCGGTTCTTATTAAGGAGGAAATTACCATGAAAAAGAAGTCAATAATATTGTGCTCCGCTGCGTTCTTAAGCGCAATGATTTCCTGCCAGAAAGAAAATATCTCGTCACCACAGCAGGACAACCAGATTCATAAGACAGTCACAATTGCCGATGAGTCATGGTCTGACGGTACCGTCTCGAAATCTCTCTACGAAGAAGGCATCGGTGTTCATCTCACCAAATTGGAGAATATGTCTGTCTATTATTGGAAATACACAGAGGGAGTTACCGCGCCTGCTTCGAATTGCCCCCTAAACACTCTTATGACGACGGACGAAAAAAACAAAAACATTACTGGTGCAGAAGCTGAAACATCAGGAAATTGGAAATTTTCACACGCGGAAATAGATAATGCAACAAAATACAATTATTTTTTCATTATTCCACACGCCAGTACAAATGCCCTAAACAGCACAAAAACAGGACATTCATTTAGGCTCAGTTCGGTTCAATTTCCAGAAAACTTACACAAGTTTAATGGAAACGGGGCTTCGTCTCTATCATTTGACCCGACAATGGACTGCCATATTGGAGAAGCGCAATATGGCGTTGACAAGGCAGACAAAATGTCAGATATACACTTCAAAAGAGTATTTACTCCTCTAAAACTGACAATCACAGACAGCGGGAATATTCTTGGCGAAGAAGCTATATATTCTGTTACATTAAGGTCAGATGCAGAGGCCAAACAAAAACAAACACTGACTGGAGTTGCTTATTTCAACCACAGCAATAATTATGAAGAGGCAAAAGTAAGTTCCATCGGTTCATCCACTGTCGGTAATGGCGTTACAACATTGTATACAGAGCCGCTTAAGAAGACAGATGAATGCTATACAACATGGTATATTGTGAATCCGACGACCATTCCTGCGAGCAATCTCACTGTTTCTGTGACAACCGCGACAAAAACAATAACGAGAACCGTGGCTACGACTGCTGAACTTCAAATTATTGCAGACAAGATTAATACTTTATCTTTTGATATTTCAGGAGAAGGATACAGTACAGAGACAACAGATTTCTACAACTTCACTACTCTCACAAATCTTAACAAGCAGGATATCAATACAGTCGCCGGAAGTAATACCAAGGAAAAGCCATGGAGCAAAAACGCCTGCAATCTGCTAAAAGATGTTGGGAACTCATATTTCACCAACGCATTTAGAATACCATCAAACGGTTCTTTGAAATATACGGCAATTGAGGGGAAAAAATTAAAGAAAGTCAGATTCTATGGGCACCCACGCGCTCAGACAATTAGCAACACGAGGACTGTTTCCGTCATTGTAAAAAGTGGAGATACTGAAATTGGTCGTATGCTGATGTCATTCGACAATTTGTCTAAAAATGGAGGATATGACGAGTTTGAAGTTCCTGAAACATACGCATCATCTGATTTGACATTCGGCTATTTTGATGCAGAAATCGCTATTTCTGCGGCTCAGCTATTTTTCACTGAAGCGCAAGAATCCACAACCGCCGCTATCGCGGACTAACTCGCGTAATGAAAAGGCAACCTCATATTCTTGCAGTGGCGGCGCTTGCCGCCGCTGCTGTTTTGTCTTGTGCTCCGGAGGTAATACAACCAGATGACACGCCGCAAGATCCATCGGAAGTCGTTGACCATGACAAGGAGAAGCCTGACGGGCCGGAAGATCCTGATAAAGAACAAGATCCTCGGGACGAGGGCGTGAACGAAAGGCTGTTCATACTCCTTGACCTCAGCAGGGGCGGGCTTGAGACGGTAAGGACAGAATATGAGGCGGGACACCTGTACCTTGCGGCCGAAGCGCTCAAGGAATATTGGCTGAACGGACGCGGCACAGTAGTAAATCCGGACGTTGAACCGAATGCGTCTGTCACGCTGTCCGCATCAGAAAAGAACATTGCAGAACAAGCTCTGAAGGAGAATGGCTACAGATTCTATGTGACGAACTACTCGGAAAGCACTGACCCGGCTACGGGTCTGCCTGTATTCTGGTCATTCATGGCACCGGACGGAAGCATTGACTGGGAAACGACACCGACGACAGAAAGGCAGTTCGCGATACAGAAGCACCGCCACCAGTGGATTGAACCGCAGGCAAAGGCCTACGCAGCCACGGGAGACGAGAAGTACGTCAGGACAATTCTGGAAGTCTATTCCGACTGGCTGAAGACATTCCCCTGCCCCGGAGCGGAAAGCGGGAATTATGCAATTCCGTCCAATCACAGTCTTCGGGATCATTGGACAGATCTGCAGGCCACGGAGAGACTATCCGTCTACATCAATGTGATTGACCGCTGCCTCCGGTCTGAAGCCTTCACTCCAGAGGCGCTCACGCATGTGCTGGCATCTCTCTATGACACCGTCGAGTGTATCCGCGCCAACACCTACTACAAGGAAGCGAGCAACCACCGGCAGTTTGAAGTGCAGGCAGTGTGGACGGCGGCTGTCCTCCTGCCCGAGTTTGCAAAGTCCGTAGACTGGGAAAGCGATTCCATCCGAGACATATCCACCCAGAGCAACATTCAGTTCGCGGATGACGGCGTGCAGAACGAAATGGATCCGAGTTACCACATATCCGTGATTTCGGTCTTCAACCGGATGCACACGCTCGCGGTTCTCAACGGCAAGGAAAGCCTGCTCCCCGGCGACTTTGTCAGCCGTCTCCATTCGGCCTGCACTTTCGTGCGGGACATTGTCTATCCGGACTACTCGATTGACAATTTCAACGATGTCAGCTCCGTAAGCTGGACACCTCGCGTTCTAAAGAGAAATTTCACGGAATACAGCGACCTTTTCCCGGATGACATGACATTTCTTTGGATGTGGACAGGCAGGTTACAAGGCAGCTCGCCGAAAGAAAATTTCACGGCATACCGCAAGTCCGGCTGGTTCATGTTCCGCAGCGGATGGACAGAGCAGGACATGATGCTGATTCTCAAGAACAACCATAACGAGGAAAAGTGGTGGCACTGCCAGCCTGACAACGGGACTGTTGGACTCTATCGCGACGGTCGCCATTTTCTGCCGGATGCCGGAGTCTACACTTATGGAGGAAGCGCCGCGGACAATGCCGTCCGCGACGAGTTCAGAGCCACGAAAAACCACAACACACTAACTCTGGACGAGGCGACAATCTCCGATAACAACATGCTCGGAAAGTTCATCGCCGAGAGCCACTCAGACCTCTACGATGCCGTCCGCACAGGCAACCAATCCTACCCTGCCCTGCGTCATGAGCGCACTGTGTTCCACGTCAAGGACAGCGACTTCTTCGTCATCGCGGACGCAGGCATAGGCACGGCAACCGGAAACGTCGCCGTCCACTGGCATTTCTGCAAGCCGGAATCTGACAGCCAGACGCCACAAAGCATAGTCACCTACGCTCGGGACGGACATTCTTTCACCGCGACGACGGCATTCCCCGACGCCAACAACATGATGTTCAAGACATTCTGTTTCAACGGAAACAATAACACAGCCCCGTCAGGCGACTGGACCGCCACGACATCAACGTCCTGGACTTCCGACGCCATAGGCATGAAAACCGAGCGCCCGTGCGTCAGCATATCCCATCCAAAGACAGAAGGCGCACCGGTAAGGTTCATAACCGTCATCCTCCCCGTGACCGCCGCATCCTCAGCCCCGGCGGCAGAGGCCTCCTTCATCTCCGAAAACGCCATGGAAGTCACAGTAGGCACCAAGACATACACGCTGAACATTCCTCAGTAACATCATCGTACTGCGCAAAATTGCGTAAAGATCCACAGTACGCAATGAATATTGCGGATTTTTACTGAGCGAACAAGTCATCAAGGACAATGATACTCTGCACTATATCACTATGGGAATTGCGCTTAAGTCCTACTGGAGTGACAAATGTCAGGATAATAGATTTTTGAGTACCGGTCTCAGCCTGGAAAACATCAATGCGACGCTGTAGCCGGGTCTCTTCATCCGAGTCTATCTCATATTCGGTCCGCGAGTATTTCATTTCACACAAATTGATGGTATCGTCTTTCCTGTCAATAAGCAAATCAATCTGGGCCTTTCCTGAAGTCCCATGTCCTGTCCATGAACAGACATTAGTCTGAACACCCGAAATTCCAAGACACCGCTTCATCTGAGGCAGGTGAGCAAGACACAGTTTTTCAAATGCAAGTCCTGCCCATGTGTTGTGGACGGGACTGTTCATCGAATGTAGCCAGAACTGCGCATCATGGTAGCGATTTTTCGCGATGAATGTGAAATAGAACAATGTGAAGAAATCAACAAGTTGGAAAAGTGTGTCCCTCGGGATTCGCGCCTTCTGCCCCGAAAGAACATCTATCGGAAGGTAACTTCGTATAAATCCGCACTGTTCCAATTCTTCGAGCACCTTGCTGAACGCTCCGTTGTCCGTCAGCCCCGTGGTCTCAAGCAATGCACGGCGCGTCATTCCCTTACCGACCTCCGACAAAGCTGTGACCACAGCGATATATGGTTCAGGCTTTTTGAACAAAGCCCTATACAATGCGGAAAACTCATTCTTCAATTCAGAATCATCGGAGAAAAAAAGCATATCCACATTCTGCGCAAGACTCAAAGACTTGTCCATCAGAGAGAAATAATATGGTATGCCGCCCATAACCATATAACATTCCGCGATTTGCCTGCGGGAATAGCGGAAACCATAATATTCAAAATAATTCTCACATTCGTTCAAATCAAATGGTTCAACGAGCATTCTGTGCGTAAGACGACCATGTAGACCGCCTCTGCTGTTGATGAGATTGCTTATCATCCATGACGTTGCCGAACCGCAGACTATCAGTTTTATGTCCTCCCTACGTGAGGCCCAGCCATTCCAGAATGTTTCCAATGCAGGTATGAACCCGGATTTTGCCTTGTCCATCCACGGCAGTTCATCTATGAATATGACTTTTGTACCACTGGGCAGTCGCTCAAGGTGTTGTGAAAGTTCATTAAATGCCAGAATCCAATTTTCAGGAACATTTACCGCATCTGTCCCGAAACAACGCTGAATCGCCACGGCAAAATTAGTCAGCTGATCCATCTTTGAGGCATTGTTAATGCCCGTCACATAAAACGCGAAATTATCGTCGCACACCTTCCGTACCAAAAATGTCTTTCCAACGCGTCGCCGACCATAGACCGCGATAAACTCAGAACGCTCAGACGCAAGATATGACTCAAGTTTCTCTGTTTCAGCCTTTCTGCCTATCAACTTTTCTTTCATGACATATAGATTTTCTGCGCAAAGATAGGTTTTTAGAGACATTTGCGCAAATAATCCGAATATTTTCTGCGCTAAGTAGCATTTTTAGGGGTATTAGCGCAGAAAATGCCTGGATTTTCTGCGCTAACTCTACCGCTTGCCCCATTCGGTCGGGAGGCAGCCCATGTAGCGCTTGAAGCAGGTGGCGAAGTAGGACGGGCTGTTGAAGCCGACGAGGTCACTGATTACGGAAATGGAATAGCGGCCGTCCTTGAGCAGGCGGCAGGCCTCCTTGAAACGTATGCGACGGATGAAGTCGAGGGCGGACTCGCCTGTGAGAGCCTTCAGCTTAAGATGCAGATTCGAGCGTGACATGCCCATCTCGGCGGCGAAGTCGGCAGTGGAGAAGTCTGCGTTGTCCATGTTCTTCTCCACGATTGCGGCCGCCTTGGAGAGAAGTTCCTCATCGTATGCGGAAAGCCCGGCTCTTCCGGATTCCAGTTCCGAAGACTTCGCGGCCTTGTCCATCACTCTTGCCCTTGTGCGCAGCATATTGCGGACTTTAGCCTGAAGGACAGCGAGGGGGAAAGGCTTTGAAATGTAATCGTCAGCCCCGGCCTTGAACGCCGAGAGCTGATCCTTGGAATCCGTGCTTGATGAAATGATTATGATAGGGATGTCCGATGTCTCGACATTCTGCTTGAGCCGAGAGCATAGCTTGAGCCCGTCCATGACCGGCATGTTCAAATCCGTGATCACCAAGTCCGGAACGGAATCGCCGACAGCAGCAAGAGCCTCCACTCCGTTTGCGGCAAGCCTGATTTCAAAGCTGTCGGAAAGAGCCTCGCGGAGATAGGCGGCAATGTCCTCGTTGTCCTCCACAATCAGCAGCGAGCCGCCGGCCTCTTCCGCAGCGGAGACTACACCGGCCTCGGCAGGAATCTCCGCATCGTCAGCGTCAAGAAGATAACGATCCTTTGCATTTGCCGGATGCGCTTCCCGGACACCGCCAAGTTCATCCGCAGAATAGGCTGACGGCAACTGCGGAATGTGCACGGTGAACGTGGAACCGCGCCCAGGTTCGCTGTCAAGTTCTATCCTTCCGTGATGAAGCTCCACAAGTCTCTTCACGAGAGAAAGACCTATGCCGCCGCCAATGTTGTCGCGTTCCACCTGATAGAACCGCTCGAAAATCTGTGCCTGCCTGTCCTTCGGGATGCCGGCTCCGGTGTCCGAGACTTGCAACACAAGATCCTCCGAAGAAAGCGATGCGGCAAGAGTCACGATCCCTTCGTCCGTGTACTTGAAGGCATTGGAAAGAAGGTTATTCAGAATGAGTTCGATATATTGGGCATCCGCCAGAGCCGTCACATCGTCACCTATAGAGGATTCCAGGCGATACTTCAGTTTCTTCTTCTGCGCAAGAACCTCATAATAGGACCAGTTTTCGCGGATTATCTTCATCACAGGCTCGGGACGCACGCTGAGCCGGAACACGCCGAGTTCGGCACGCCGATAGTCGATGAGCTGGTTCACGAGATGCAGCAGACGGCGGGCGTTGCGGTCGAGATATTTCAGCCGCCGGCGCATCCAGAGGTCGTTGCTGCGGGCAATCATCTCCTCCAAAGGATTGACTATCAGCATCAGGGGCGTGCGCATCTCATGGGAGATGTTTATGAAGAAGCGCGTCTTCATCTGCTGGAGCTCCTCCTGATGAATCTTCTCCTGAATGCCGAGTTCCTCCTTTTTCTGCTTGTCCTTGCGCCGCACAATCACAAGATACACCGCCGCAAGAGCCAGCGCGGCCAGAAAGCCGAAGAGCGCCAATGCCGGGACAGTCCTATACCAGACCGGACGCACATTTATCCTGAGCATCACAGGAGACTCGCACCATTTTCCGTCGTTGTTGGCGGATTTCAGCATGAAGACGTATTCTCCATGAGGCAGATTCGACCACGAGGCCGTCCGTCCGGAATCCGTATAAGTCCAGTCATTGTCGTGACCGTCAAGGATATAGGCAAACGTGTCATGATGCGAGGAAAGATAGTTCGGAACAGAGAAGGATATGGAGAAAGAATTTCTGTCGTGCGAAAGGACTATTTCATTGCCCGTAAGGCTCACGCGCTCGGACGCATACTTCCCTGACAGACGGAAATCCGTGAGCACCGGCGGCGGGGAATACGGATTCTCCGAAAAAAGTTCCGGACTGAAGAAAGTTATGCCGTCCACCCCGCCGAAAAGAATCTCGCCGTCACGCCGCCGCAGGCTCGAATTAGGGTTGAACTGGCTGCAGGAAAGTCCGTCTTCGACGCTGAAGCTGCGGGACGAAGCCGTATATGGATTAATGCGGCACAGCCCCCTGTCCGTGCTTACCCACACCATCCCGTAGTCGTCAGCCTCAAGAGCATCCACGATGTTGCTCGGAAGAGCGTCGGGGGCAGTGTAGCGCGTCAGCTCTCCGCCTGAAAGGCTGAAGCACAGAAGTCCCTCGCGTGTGCCGACATAGACAGAATTGCCCGGAAATTCGAGAAAACTGTGGACATACAGACCGGAGGGAACTTCAATGTCAGGGCAAAGCGAAAGACGTCCGTCTGAAAATGTATAGACCGAGAGCCCGTTGCCGCCTCCTGCCCAGAGCCGGCCTTCGGAGTCAAGAAGCATAGCCCGCGCGGAGTTCATCGCAGAGGACTTCGCCTCGTCAGAAAACTCGGGAACGGAGACTCTGCCGGTCTTCCGGTCAAACAGCCGCACCCCGTCAAGCGTCCCGAGCAACAGCAGCGAAGAGTTCGGAACGGGGATTATGGAATAGACATCCAATGGCCTTGCCCCACCCGATCGGTTTTCTGAGGCAAATGTCGTCACCAGACCGGAATCGATGCCTATACAGGACAGACCGCCGGCATGTGCTCCGACATAGACCTTTCCGGCAGCGTCGTCGACCCAGATGGCCTTGACATCATCGGAGCCGGGAGCATTCGCGCCTGAAGAACGCATGGGATAGTGTCGAAAAGTCCCCCGCGAGCTGTCCCAGCAGTTCACGCCCCCGGTGTTCGTTCCAATCCACACCCGACCGCGAGAGTCTTCCGCCATGCAGTTGACCACATTGTCATTCAGTGAGTTCGGATATGGCTGACGGCGAAGCGCATGGAAGTGGTTGCGCAGCGGATGCCAATAGTTCACCCCGCCGTAATAGGTTCCGAGCCACATCCCTCCCTGGTTGTCCCTGCAGATGCTCCTCACGGAGTTCTGTGACAAAGCCCCTTCCCGAAAATTATCGCTGAAAACAGGATTGAATGCCCCGTCCTCAAGGATGCACAGACCGCCGTAGGTTCCGGCCCATAGCCTCCCGGAATCATCGGCCGCAAGCGAACGCACGAAATCTGACGGAAGTCCGTCCTTCCGCGAGAACCGCTCCGCTCCGGCACAGGTCCGGCCTTCGAACGACAGACACCACAGCCCGTCGCCCTCAGTGGCAATCCAGATGGTCTCTCCATAGGAAAAAACCGATATGATGCGCTTTCGCGACGTGAATTCCGGAACCAGCCTGATTTCACCTCCGTCAATGTCCAACCTGAACAGACCACTTTCCAATGTGGCTATCCAGAGCACATCCCCGTCACGGCGCAGCGCAGTCGGGCACACTCCACCTCCAAGCCCGCCGCTCCGGATCCCTCCCGTCGCCGGATTGAAAACCATCAGCCGCCCGCCGGCCGAGACATACATCTCGCCGTTGTCGGCGGAGGCAAGCCCCGTAACTTCGCCTATATGATAGTTGCGGAACGAATCCGAAGCGGCGTCGTAGAGAGACAGCCCGTCCGACGTTCCTGCCCAGACGCGTCCCGACATGTCGGCAAAAACACAGTTGACTATGTCGGAAGACAATGACGTGGTGTCTGAAGGAGAATTTCTCCACACGCGGAACTCGTAGCCGTCGTAGCGGCTGAGTCCGTCCATTGTCCCGAACCACATGAACCCTGAACTGTCCTGGCAAATCGAGAAGACTGTGCTCTGAGACAGCCCGTCATCGACGGAAAGATGGCTGAAATATGGCGTTCTGAACGCTGCCGCCGTCTCTCTGCCGGCACAGAGCAGCACCGTACAGGACAAAACAATCCGCAGCGCGGACACAATGCCCGTGCTGCGGAACTTTATGCGGTCAGAATGAGTTGCCATATTTCTGAAATCAGTTTTCAGAGATATATTTCCGCCTTTGCTACCTCATTTCGAGATAAGGAATCTCGTCCTTGTCGGCATAATTGAGGTTCTCGCCGCCCATGCCCCAGATAAAAGTGTAGTTGCGCGTGCCTGCAGCGGCGTGGATTGACCACTCAGGCGAAGTCACCGCCTGCTCGTTATGGAGCCAGATGAGCCTTTCCTCCTTAGGCTCGCCCATCAGATGACAGATTGCGTTGCCCTCGGCGACATTGAAGTAGAAATAGGCTTCCATACGGCGCGTGTGGGTGTGGGCCGGCATAGTGTTCCATACAGAACCGGGGTTAAGTTCAGTGAGTCCCATCTGAAGCTGGTTTGTCCCGCCGCCCTTGACGCGGCTGAGCACCGGCCATACGATAAGTTGGTTGACAACCCTGTCGTTGGAGTCCTCCATCTTCCCGTAATGGTCCGAAATCGCGAAGGCATATTTTTTCGGGTCGGCCTTCTTGTCCGTAGTAATCAGCTGAGTGACATACTCTTTGTAGGCCGGGGCGGAGTTGATGTAGAATTTCGCCGGCTTCTGCGGATCCACGCTTCTGAAAGTCACTTCCTTCTTGCCGCAGCCCACATAGAGAGCCTCCTTGTACTTGAGGGGGTATTCCTTTCCGTCAACCGTCACGATGCCGTCACCCGCGATGTTGATGACTCCGAGTTCCCTGCGGTCTAGAAAATGCTCTGCCTTGAGTTCGTCGAATGTTTCGAGGACGAGAGTCTTGCTCACCGGCATCACGCCTCCGTAAATCAGACGGTCGTAGAGCGTGTAGGTGAGGTTTATTTCGTCCGGAGCCATCACCTTTTCCATGACGAACGCGCTGCGAAGACGCTGTGTGTCATAGTGTTTCACGTCATCCGGGTGGCAAGCTGTCTGAACCTTGTAATTCACCTGCCCGAAGGCCGTAAGAGCCGAAAGCGACATGAGAGCCGCAATTATAATCCTCTTTTTCATATCCATATCATTTTACATTCTGTACAAATATAATTATTTATTCTCGTCAGCGACGACGTTATCCGCAACTTTCTGCGCCTTCACAATCTTCATCCGGTTCCACACCATCAGCGCCGCCGTCGAAATGACGAGAACCGCTATGCCAATCCACTTGCAGCTGTGCGTGAGGTGGAAAATCACCCATGCGAGAGGGCTGGAGGCGAAGTCAAGCGAACCGCCCTGGAATCCTTCCGGAATGGCCACCGCAGCATCGCCGGTCTGTGCATAGACATCCTGCGCCGCGAGCGTGAAGTACGGCGCGAGGTCAGTCACAAAATAGAGGCCGAGCAGCACCAGCACGAGGCCTATTATGAAAGTCTTCACGACATTGCCCTTGGTAATCGGGAGTATCATCGGGAAGATGTAGAACATTCCGGCAAGCGAGGCGAGCGGAAGGAATTCGTTGCCCGGAAGCACGACCGCAAGCACGAGAGTCACCGGAATGAGAAGCAGGGACACGACGAGAGTTGTAGGATGGCCGATCACAAGTGCCGGGCTCATTCCGATGTTCACTCCGGCGGCTCCCTTGAACTTACGGGCAATCAGACTCTTGGTCGCCTCTGAGATAGGCTTGAGCCCCTCGATAAAGAGGGAGGTGATGCGCGGGATAAGCTCCATCACGGCGCCGATCTTGATTCCGAGCCCGAGGATGTAAGGAATCCTGTCCACGATCTCTCCCCAGCCACGGCAGGAGAGGCAGCCGATGATGATTCCGATGATGACTCCGAGGAAAAGCGGCTCGCCGAATAGACCGAACTTCTTCTTCATTCCGTCCGCGTCGATGTTAACTTTGTCGAATCCCGGAATCTTGTCAAGCCCCGCGTTGAGCGCCTCGGCAAAAGGCACGAAGCCCTGGCAGAACGGCTGCGGAATTGATATTCCCTCCATGCCGTCGTAGAATCCCTGAAACTTGGAGGCGGTGCGGTCGGCAAGGACGAGGGTTATGATGTAACATACTATTGCCGCGAAAAATCCCCATAAAAGGCTGTCCATTGCGAAATAGACCATGGCGCCGATGAATGCGAAATGCCAATAGTTCCAAAGGTCGATGTTGACCGTACGCGTGGTCTTGGTGAGGAGCATCAAAAGATTAACTCCGAGGCAGACCGGAATGATGAGCGCACCGACAGCAGTATTGTAGGCCACGGAAGCGGCCGCCGGCCATCCCATGTCAAACACCTTGAGCTGGAGCCCGTAGATTTCGACGACTTTCGAGAGCGCCGGGCCGAGAGCGCTGGTGAGAAGCCCCGTTACGACAGACAGGCCCACAAAGCCGACACCCACGAGCAGACCGCTCTTGAGAGCCTTTCCCGGCTTGATTCCGATGCAGACCCCGAGAATCGTGAAGATTATGGGCATCATCACTGCCGCTCCGAGTCCGATGATGTAGCTGAAGACTTTTTCCATAAAAATGTGTCAGTAAACGTTAGTTTTCAAAATATTCTGCAATATTACAAAATAAAACCGAAAATCCCGTGTGCGTACACGGAAAAATGAAACAATGATGCATGATCTATCCCGATAGCGGGCGAAAATGAAGAAAAATCACCATTTTCGCCCGCTATCGAAATAAATTCGCCAAACAGACATGAACTGCACAGGAATAAACCCTACACAAAACAATAAGCCTCGGGAAAGAGGCGCTGCCCGTTCCCGAGACTCCGTAAGCGTACGATCGCTGCTCCGTTACTGTTCCTCTACATTGTTGGCGTCGTTCAGCTCCTTGAAATAGCTGTGAACCTTGCTCAGTCGGATTGAAGCGCCGACGAGCACGGATCCGAAAACGATGAGCCCGATGCCGAGGAGAATCACAATCACGTTAACCCCGAGGGTGAACGGATTGAGAACCATAAGGATGGCGAGAAGGAGCATGAGCACGCCGCCGCAAACCAGCCATCCGGAGCCGGAAACCCTGAACGCGCTCATGTCACCGGCAAGTCCTATAATCATGAAACTGTGATAGATGAGCCAGATGCCAAGGAAAATAGGGAGCGTGACCATCGTGACCTGAGGCCAGGCGCAGAGCATGATGCCGACGATGATGTCGAGTATGCCGCCGACGATGTTATAGCCCCTCATCATGAACCAGTTGCGGCTGCTGATGGCAACGACAAGTTCAGTGACGCCAGTAACGAGCATGGTGACCCCGAACAGGATGCTGAAAGCGTAATAGCTGTCAGCAGGAAAACAGAAAACAGCGACGCCCGCAGCGATGCCGAGAAGTCCGGCAATTAGAAGCAGCCACCAGTTCTTTACCGCTTTGGCGGCTCTGCCAGTCATCTGTGAAATAAAGTCTAACATAACCAGAAATCTTTAAGATTTAACATAAATACGGGAAGCATCAGAATCCGTCAGCTGCGGACCCCCAAGCCCCGATGTGGCATCGCAAATTTGAAGCCAGCACTGCTCATGAGCCGCTCCGTGACATTTTGACATTCGATTTTCAATCTCCACTTTTATGCGTTCGGCATAGCCCAAGCGAACTTGGCTATGCACTCACTTATCGACAAGATCCGGATTATGGCATTGGAAGAACAATATCAAAATAAAAAGACTATCTTTGCAAATGAGTCGTCCGGATGACTGCAGCTGTTGCAGTCATCACAACTGAATGATATTGAATTGATTTTTTATTATTTTTTCATGAAGGCATTTGTCAGACTCATAGCGCTTGCTGCCGCCGTGTTTGCCATGTCGGGGATTCGCGGGGCGGAGGCTGTACCTGGAAATGACGACGCTCATGAAAAACAAGTCAATTCACAATCGTCACTTTTAAGCACTCGGGACAGAGCTCAGGAAGATGCTGACTGGTGCAACCGGACAGCCCTGAATGACGGTGGCCTCGAATTTTCTGCCGCGAGAACCGTCAACACGGCTTCCCGCGTCCGCAATTTCTCGGAAGAGAGGAACAACAGTCCACAGCAGCATTCGCGCACTGGATTCTTCCGCAGCGGAAAGACTGTATGCACTGCACGTCCGGCTAATTTCATGCTGGACTGCATCACGAATCCAGTGAGCGGAGCCCTGTCCGGACTTTCATCCGCCATCGCTCTCGAACGCCTGCGGATTTAGACCTCCCCCCCAAAAAAGATCTCTCACTTCGTCCGGGATAACAAATGCGCCCATTCGGAATGGCAGTGCTTCCGAACGAAATGAAAGACGTGTCCGTTCCGGACATCGTAATACCCGACGCGGCATAATAGTACGCTCAAAATAATCTGAAAATCAATAACATAAAACATTATGACAAAAGACTTCAAACGGGTGCACAACGCACTCGACATCATCATATCATCGGCTCTCGTGATTGCAGGAGTCGTCACCATCATCATCCCGTCCTCTGTGGGCGTGAACATACTCGGATGCTGCCTCGCATTCTGTGGCGTTGTACTTTTCCTCACCACAAAGTCCGGCTACAAGGACTGCTGCTCAGGGCTGTGCTTCTGCAGGAAGACCAAGTATTTCCCGGCAAGCCGCAAGGCTGAGCTCCTCGACGCCCTGAAGACAGACCCTGCAAAAATTGACTGGAGCGAGACTGAAGCGGGCAACGGGCTGAAAGTGGACATCTACATCAACAAGAAAAACGATCTCGTGTTCGTCCACTGCGCGGAATATATCCCATACAGCTATCAGGACTGCTCCGACTGGTTCGCCTTCAGCCTCGACCAGGTCGGCAACCTGACCAAATAATAGGATTATAATCCCACCATTTTCAAAAAACCAAAAACCGGCTCAAGGTCGTAAAGCCTCGGGCCGGTTATTTTCACGCAATTAAAACTAAAACCTGCGCGGCAAGGATTCGCAGAAACATCGACAGCGGATAGACCGTTGAATAGGCGACCGCCGCCTCGTCGCTCTCGCAGATGGAGTTGGCGTAGGCAAGTGCGGGCGGGTCGGTGGTGGCACCGGCAATCATTCCAATGATGGAGAAATAGTTAAGATGCAGGACAAGTCTCGCGAATGCCGCTACAACGAGAAGCGGAAGCGTGGAGATGATGAAAGCATAGAGAATCCACCAGTAGCCGCCGTTCATGATGGTCTCGATGAAGCCGTCACCGGCGCTTATGCCGACCGCCGCGATGAAGAGGCAGATGCCGACCTGACGCATCATGAGGTTCGCTGAGGGGGAGATGCTTGTGCGCAGTCCCACCTTGGCGCTGAACGACGAAATCAGAATGCTGACAATGAGCGGTCCGCCGGCAAGTCCGAGCTTCACCGGCACGGACATTCCCGGGAAGAAAATCGGAATTGAGCCGAGAAGCACGCCAAGCATGATGCCGAGAAACACAGGTCCGACGTCCGGAGACTCGATTTTCTGCGCGACCGCAGCCTTTGCCTCATGGTCAATCTTCGTGTCATGCTTCTGTTCCTTGTCAAGACTGATGCGGAAAATCACTCGTATAAATATGACACTGAGGATAATGCCCATCACGCCCATCGGGTAGGCAACAGCATATCCGCAGGCGAATTTGGCGTTGTTGAGCCCCTCGTTCAGGTCGGAGAAGGTCTGCTGCGCCGCGCCGAGTCCCGGAGTATTGGTCACGGAGCCGTAGAGAACGCCGGTCATCGCGAAAAGGTCCTCACCGGTGATTACGTGAATCAGGTAGGCCGTAACTGTTCCAAGAAGGATTATTCCTGTGGCGAGCAGGTTCAACGTCACTCCTCCGCTCTTGAACGATGAAAAGAAATGCGGGCCGACCTCAAGACCTATTGAATAGACAAAGAGTATAAGTCCGAATTCCTTCACGAAGTGGCAAGTCGTCGGATCGAGGGTGAACCCGAGCTGCCCGAGGAATATTCCTATAAACAGAATCCAAGTCACGCCGAGCTTGACTCCCTTTATCTTGATTCTGTCACACAGCAGTCCCGCCGTGATTGTCAGGGCGATTATTATTATCGAATGTGCCACGCCCTGTCCCGACACCAAGTTATTTAACCATTCCATTTTTCAATTAATCTAATCCGTCAATGCGTCTCTGCTTTACGGCCTCCGTTTCACACAGAATCCGTATGAACTCCTTCGCCGACTTTTTCTTGTAGGCACCCTTCAGGATGTGGAACGACCCTTCCATCAGATTGTTCTCGGCGTCAATAGGAATAGCCTTCAGATAATCGTGAGACTGTATGGACGCAGACGAGAGCACCGTTGCAAAATTGCTGTTATAGACAAGCCGCAGAAGCGGAGTGATGAGGTCGAACTCAATCGCCGCCTTCACCTCGACTCCGTGAGCCTTGCACATCTCCTCCAAAAGATTTCGCGCCTGAAGCCCCTTCGCCGGCAGTGCAAGCCGGTATTTCGCCAAATCCTCCACCTTCACGGACTGGAGAGACGCGAGCGGATTGTCCTGAGAGACAACGAGTGACAACTTGTCGTCGAAAATCACGTGAGACTCGATGAGCGGGCTGGTTATGGATGGCTTATAGGACAGTACAAAGTCAAGTTCGTGCTTTATGAGCCTGTCAAGAAGCTCGCCCATTGTCTTGTAGTGAATCTCCAGCTCGATGCCGGGATACTGCCTGTTAAACTCCAGTATCGCCTCTACCATCATCAGCGAAAACGAGTGAGTCACACCGATTTTCAGACGTCCGCACTTCATGTTGCTCAGGTCATACATCCTGCTTACGCAGTTCTCGGCCTGATAGAGAGCCTCCTGCGCGAACGGGAGAAGCTGCTCGCCTGCCTCGGTGATGACGACGCCGTGGCTGTTGCGCGTGAAGAGTTCAACCCCAAGGTCGTCTTCCAACTGCTTTATGGTCGCCGACAGAGTGCTCTGCGTAATGCAGAGTTCAGCGGCCGCAGCCGAGAAGTTGAGTGTCTGTGTAAGTTTTACAAATGCCTGTAGATGCCGTAGTTCCATATCGTTGCGTCAATCTTGGGATGCCCGAAAACTAAAAATGCAGGCAAAAATCACCTGCAAATATAGTTTAATATTTCCGATTTGTCACCGATTATCTGACAACCGCGTCACTCACATTCCCGTGATGCCTGAATCCGAAAGAGAAATGTTTGCCAGCCTTTGCGTAGGCGTTGAACAATGAGGCAATCACACAGATAACAACCAAAGAAACAAAAATTGCCGTTTTCATAATACTACCTTTATATACCACTAATTTTAACGGCTGCAAAGGTAAGACCTATTCACAGGCCTGTCAAGCGGCGGTTATGAATTGTTCCTATCGTGGCTATCGCAAAAATCGATTGCTGCCCTCACTGCTCTTCCTGGATGCGGTCGGCGTAGGCAGTCCATTTCTCCTTATAGACGGCAGAGCAGCCTTTCGGAACATAGATCACGTAGTTGTCCGCTCCTGTGAAAGTATCGCTATCTACTGTCGCCGGGGTTGTTGAGAGGAGGTGGATTTCCGACAAGTTAGTGTTATTCAGGAATATTTTTGAGCCAAATTTGATGACACTCGCAGAAATCGTGATTTTTGTGAGATTTGACATGTTTTCAAAGGTCGACGAACTAATTTCTGTGATCGGAGCCCCTGTCAGGTCAATCGAAGTGATACCGCTGTGTGAAAATGCAGCGCTGCCGATGCTTTTAACTTGCGGCAGGCTGATCTCTCCTGCAATTTGGGGGCAGTTATTGAATGCCCCGTTTCCAATTGTCGTGACTGTTTTTAACTGCCCTTCGGAAAGTACCAACTTTGAACAATTTTGAAAAGCATAAATGCCTATGGTACCGGGAAGACTGCCATAAATGCTTTCCAGTTTGACACAATTACTAAACATATAGTCAGAAACCTTGGACAATCTCTCGAGTGAGACGACACTAATCAAGCCACTGTTGGCGAAAGCATAATTACCCGCTCTCGCAAGACTGCTCAAGTCAACACTTTCAAGGACGCTGCAATATTGAAACGCATTTTCATCAATGGATTCTACACTTTTTAAATCTATTGATTTGAGTTTTCCACACCCGTTAAACGAATAGCCTCCTACGGAAAGCAAATGCTTAGTGTCGCCGACAGACTCAAGGTTTGAGGCTTTATAGAATGAATATCTCCCTATGGAAGTGACGGACGGGAGATCAATTGATGTCAGTGTCGTAACTGCATAGAATGCGTTTAAACCGACTCCCGTAATTATGGATGTGTTGTTTATTTCAGTAACATTTGTTGCCCTGAAACCATTGTCACTTATTTGGTTGACAGAGTTAGGAAGTGTTATTTTACCTATCTTTATGCTATTGCTGAAGAAATTTGGCGTTTTCGTCACTCCATTGAAATATTGGAACTCGTGGAATGAGGTAACCTTTGTATTCTTTGTCAATGCGCTGCTGACAAAGGTGCTCATCTGCTCATCCGTCACCGCAGCAGCCTGAGCTATAGTCAGATAGCCGTCAGAGCCGAACGCCTTTGCCAGAGCCTCGCCGAGCGTGGCATCTTCAAATGAGATGACATTGAAGTCGGTCTTGTCAAGATTCAGTTTAAGAGTGACCTTGTGCCCTGCGGCGAGGTTGCTGCCGGCAATGACCTTCGTCTGCGTGAGGCTCTTACCGTCCTTGGTGTAAGTGATGTCAATCTTGACTTTAGCCCCGCTCAAATCCACAGGAGCCACAACAGCACACTTTCCCTGAAACTCGCTGCCGAGAGCCGCAACCGGGTCTGAAACGGACACCTGACAATACCTTGTACCGTTCTCGGATTCCGTCAGAGCACCAGTCTCACCGGAAAGTACATATTCTCCCGTAAAGAGTTTCGTCTCATCAAGGCTCGTCAGCGTCACTTTCGTCACGGGACATCCCGCGAGTTCCTCTGACTTGAGCTGGAAGTCGATGTACGCACAGGCATGCACGAACGTCAGACCGTCCTTCACAAGTCCGACCTTAGTTCCAGAGTACACCGCAGCCATGTAGCCCCATTTCCCGGTCCGGCCGTCCTGCTCAGCGGCAATCTCAGCCACCGGAGCGCCATCTGTTGCGGTCACGGAAGAATAAGGATAATATGCCGTGAATGCAATCGCTGTCTCATCCATCACTTCGGCTTCATCTTTGACAGGCACCGTAATCGTCGCCGACACTTTCCCGTCAAACTCATCCTTAATTGTGCAGAAAGAGCCTCCTGAAACAACGCTCCCCTCGTCCGCGACAAACCCCACCTGGTCACCTTTTGCCCAAAGCACACGCATTCCGTCAATTGCGGTTTTCGTCACCTCCGGAACACCAGCGCTTACTTCTATCCCGCGGACATTCCCGGCAGGCAGCTGCTCCTGCCCATGATTTTCTATGTTTTCCTTGCTGCAAGCAGCCACTGCCAGAACGGTCAGCGCCGCAATAAAATTCCTTTTCATTTCTTCAAGATTAAGCCGTTAATACTCCGCAGTCTCGTCGCCGCCCCAATAAGTCTGTGTAAGATTCTGTGCCGCGCCCATCGGACTGCCCGCGAAACCCTGTTCAGCACATATTTCGCAAATGAAAACCTCCGGTGCGGAATACGCCCGGAAAACAATGTTTTTGCCGTTCATTTCACCTATATTAAAATTCGTCCGGCAAAGATAGGGTGGGGTAATATATTCTCCTAAAATTTATTGTCCCGTTTTGTTCCTTTCAGAGGCGCGGCACACGAGAAATGTTCCCCTATGGTAAAAAATGTTCCCTTAACGTCAATTCAGACCTATTTAGACGATACTGCGGGGCAATGCGCTGGCTCAACGAGCGAGACCCCTTTCACAATCTCCGGATCAATCTCACCGACATACTTCTTCGCCTTGTAGTAGGCCGTCCTTGAAGAAAATCCCGCCTCCTCCGCGATTTCTTCCTGCTTCGCATGAGGGTGAGCCTCCTTATAGAGTCTTGCATATTCGAGGCGGAACATATTCACGAGACTGTAGTAGCCCACACTGGCGATGAAGCGGCTTGACTTGCCGATGTCCCCGTTGCCGATGTCAAGAAGGACTTCACTCTTCAGAAGGTGAGGCTCCCTGAAACGGCGGCGTATCACAGAGAGAACCCTCTCCCGCACAGCCGGGTCAACCGCTCCGCATCCGGCATTCCCGTCCGGACAGCGACTATTCTCCAATTCCATAATTTCCTCCTCGCTTTCACGCCCAAGCAGTCGCGTCGTCTCGTCAACCGCCTCCGGGAACTTGACCCGCTGAGGATGGAGGATTATGCACAGGAAAAAGACCATCCACAGCGACGCAAGAATATCCACTGCGAACTTCACCCAATGATTCCCGGTGAGGAACACCGCCCACATCCCGATGAGCCAGGCAATAGGCATGACGACCATCATACGCGCGAAACCATAGGGAAAGTCCTCCTCGTTGGAATAATTATCCGTATTGAAACGATCAACCGCCCGTCTCAAACAGACGAGAACCCCGAACATTATGGAAGCTATAGCAAGCCCCAGCATCCCGGACGCAATGCACAATTCCCGGCTGTGCCCTTCAATCCATAGGTCGCCGTCCGTGAGGAGCGCCAAGAGAAGCACAGTCAGAAAGAGCGTCGGCACGCCGAGGAAAACGCCCCACAGGACTTTGCGCCCTTTCCCGAAATTGTCGAAATAACGTCTGATGAGCAAGGCAAAGCCTGTCGGGTAATAGACTATCCCCCAGATGCGTACATACGTCCAGACAGCGGGATTTTCCGGGGCGAGAATGTAGGGAAAAGACAGCGCGACGGCCGCATAGAACAGCGCCACCTGCTTTCTTGCCGGATAGAAGTAGGCTTCGTGTTCCGAGAATGGACGACACATGTGCCGCAGCCTGATGAAACTGCAAACCAAGCCCGTGACAACGAACACAAGTCCTGCACCGGCGAACATGTCACCGGAATCTATGCCAACGGGAAACATTTACTAAAGTATTTCGCGGCGCATCCGGGATTTGGGAATGCCGAGCTGGTCGCGATACTTGGCGATGGTGCGCCGGGCGACATTGTAGCCTTTGGCATTCATCATATCCACAATCTCGTCGTCCGTGAGCGGCTTCTGCTTGTTCTCCCCGTCGATGATTTCCTGGAGAATCTTCTTGAGCTCCCTCGTGGAGATGTCCTCGCCTGCCTGGTTCTTGATGCTCTCGGAGAAGAAGTATTTGAGCGGGAATATGCCGAAATGAGTCTCGATGTACTTGCTGTTGGCCACGCGTGACACGGTCGATATGTCATACCCCGTCTTGTCGGCTATATCCTTGAGAATCATCGGCTTTATCTTCGTCTCGTCTCCGTCGAGGAAATAGTCTCTCTGATAGTCGAGTATGGCCTGCATCGTGGTCATCAGCGTCGTGTGGCGCTGACGGAGGGCGTCGACGAACCATTTTGCGGATTCGAGCTTCTTCTTCACGAACGAGGCGGCCTCCTTCTTCGACCTTTCGGACGAGTTCGAGGCTTCCATGAGGATGTCGGCATATTTATGATTAACCTTCACTTCAGGAACGGAAAAGCGCGGCATTGTCAGGACGAACTCCCCGTCGACGACATCAAGCACGAAGTCCGGGACAACCTGCTGAGTGTGGTCGCTGTAGGCATCGGAGACCTGCCCACCAGGAGTGGGGTTCAGTTTCAGAATGCGGGACATCGCCGTCTTGAGACGTTCCGGAGACATCCCGGTCTGAGCCATTATGCGGTTGAAATCCTTCTTTGTGAACTCCGAGAAATGATCCCTGATGATTTTTCTTGCGTCCTCGACAACCGGACTGTCCTTCAGCGTGTTCAGCTGAATAAGAAGGCATTCTCGGAGGTCACGGGCGCCGACGCCGGCAGGCTCGAAGGTCTGGATTACCTTCAGCATGGACTCGACTTCCTCGTCAGTTGTCTCTATTCCGGCCCTGAAAGCCATCTCGTCCACGAGCTTGTCGATGTCGCGACGAAGGTAACCGTCGTCATCGAGGCTATAGATTATGTAGTTCGCTATATCCCTCTGATGCTGCGTAAGGTCACGAAAATCAAGTTGTTCCTTCAAGTTCTGCGGAAAGGACTCCTGAACTGAAAAGGTCTCGCGCTTAGGTCTGTCGTCGTATTTGCTGTAGTTGTCGGAACGCAGACGGTAAGAAGGAATCGGATCGTCTTCCTTGTAGTCAGAAAGCGAGACTTCGCGGGAATTTTCCTTTTCCTTGGTGTCGTCCTCCTCCAGCACCGGGTTTTCCTCTATTTCCTGACGTACCCGCTGCTCAAGGCTCTGAATCGGGAGCTCAATGAGTTTCGCGGTCATTATCTGCTGCGGAGACAGCTTCTGAAGCTGCTTCTGTTCCAATGCCTGTCTCAACATAGGCCTAATTATTTAAGGTTTCCACCGGACGCAGAACGCGCACGGTATCGACAACGTATGTGCATCCGGCATCGGCTGCCGGCCAGTTGATTTTCTCCTTCACCATCAGCGCCCTCGGAAATTCGTTGCGCAGTTTCACGAGCAGTGCCATAGCCTCCGAACGGGTGCGGAAATCGCCCACCGTCACCTTGAAATACGGGTTCGCGTAAGTCCGGTATGCCGGAACGCCATGATAAACAGCTTCAAACCTTTTCAGAACGGCCTCCGACTCGCCACGGGAGTTCTGTCCGTTGTCGAAGAATATGCGCACGCGATATCCCCAGATTGCCCGTGACGAGTTGTTTCCAATCTGAGAATCAAGAGCCGACCTTATCTGAGCTGACTGGGACACCCTCACATCCGCTGCATCGCCCTTCAGGCGAGACGGCATCACGCTCCACACCGACTTCCCGACAAGAGTCGAATCCACACCGGCCACAGTCCTATAGACAAGGGAATCAGCAACCGTGTATCCCTCAGGGACGACAACATCCTGTGCAGCAGCCACAAAGCCGCCAATCACGGCAAATAATATTACAAGAAGTGTCCGCTTCATCGTTTCACCATGTTTAAGAGTTCCGTCAACGACATAGTCCGGCTCACGTCACGTCTGATTCCAAGTCCCTTGCCGGTAGCGGAAATCAGCACCGCGAAGTCATCGGAAGAGCCGCCCAAGGCACCCACGACCTGAAAAAGAGCCGCCGACGACGAGAGTCCCGCATGCCCTGTCAGAAGATATATCTTGTCCTCATGTCCCTCTATCGTGAACGGGTCGAGAACAAAGCTTCCGAGTTCCGAATCCTTGTAGAAGAGCCTCGCCGTGACGTCCGTAAGCTCCAGCTTTATCGTAGGGTTATGCACACCGACATAGAACGACGCGTCAAGAGCCTTGAGCCCTCTCGGCGTCACCTTTTCCACCGCAAACGAAGTCACCTCAATCTCCTTCAGCTTATCGACCGCCGCCTTCTTCACCGCGGAGCATCCGGTCAGCACCATCACAGCACAGACCAACGCAGCCGCCACAATATGTCGTCCGAATCCTTTCATATTCTGCAAAGATAAGCAAATTTTGCAAATTGCATCGAATGGATCGCGGCGACATATAACGACTGGCTATTTTATGATTATCATTTTAGAAACCTTCAAAAAATAACCTGCATCATCTTTTTCGTTCTTTTCTGTCTATATTCGATTGCATCGCCCTTTTCTGCGCTCGGCATAGCTCAAGCAAGCTTGGCTCTGCTCTCACTTATCGAAAAGACTCCTTTTCTCATCGGTCATGTACCTCCAGTACACTCCCTCTTCAAAAAGAAATCTATACTCGAAAATAATTGACAAATCTGATGCAGTTTATTTTTTTCTATTACTGTCCGGTAAACTTTTTCCGAGTATGAAAAAATAAGGCTGAATCCC
>ERZ808246.270-NODE-270-length-46576-cov-16.529696_pt1 | contig 46576 bp, 42 predicted proteins | sample MGYA00521083_ERZ808246 | MGnify/ENA primary metagenome ERZ808246 (study PRJEB31516, sample SAMN03275577) | gut metagenome | biome: mammalia-associated habitat; material: feces | host: Papio cynocephalus | place: Kenya | collected 2012-07-07 ... | reverse complement strand
ATATCTTTCATCACTCCTCGCATTTTAGGCTTGACTTTTAATAGTTAGTCTTTCTCTTTTTGTTTTTTCTGAAAATGTCACTATTTTTTGAAATCGGCGTCCCGATTTCTTACAGCTGCAATCTCATTTTATAAATTAACCCTGACAACTATTGTCAGGGTTAAAAAATATTTTTTAAAAATTTTCAATTTAATAAACACAACAAAAACAGACCTTGAAGCAGAAAAAATCCTGTTTCAAGGTCTGTTTTATGGCTTTTGTTTAGAATGAATTTTACAAATTCAAAGTATGGCAAAAATTATCCTGTCATAAGGTAAAATGATTATTTGTCACTATTATACCTCAACCATACCATACAACAGGGAGAAAAAGCAAAGGGCAGATTGACCAAAAAACCAAATCGTTTTTCGCGCGGTCAAAGGTGCAGCACCCGCTCCTTGATCTCCTGTGTGCGTCCCTGGTTCCAAAATTGCGTGCCGATATAGCCACAGGTACGGCGGGCCACATTCATCTTGGATTGATCCGTATTGCCGCATTTCGGGCACTTCCAGATCAGCTTGCCATCTTCCTCCACAATGCCGATCTCGCCATCATAGCCGCACACCTGGCAGTAATCGCTCTTGGTATTCAGTTCGGCATACATGATGTGGTCATAAATAAACTTCATCACGGCAAGCACCGCATCCAGGTTCTGCTGCATATTCGGCACCTCAACATAGCTGATCGCGCCGCCGGGAGACAGCACCTGAAATTCCGATTCCAGCGCCAGCTTATCAAAGGCGTCGATCGGCTCGGTCACATGCACATGGTAGCTGTTGGTGATATAGTTCTTATCGGTCACGCCCTTTACCACGCCAAAGCGCTTTTGCAGGCACTTGGCAAACTTATAGGTCGTGCTTTCCAGCGGCGTACCATACAGGGAATAGTCAATGTTCTCCGCCGCTTTCCACTTCGCTGTGTACTCATTCAGCTTGCGCATAATCTGCAGGCCAAGCTCTTTGCCCTCCGGCTGCGTCAGCTTTTTGCCGATGAGGCTGTATACGCACTCCCACAGGCCGGCATAGCCAAGGGAAAGGGTAGAATAGCCACCGTGGAGATAGCGGTCAATGGTCTCCCCTTTCTTCAGACGGGCCAACGCCCCGTACTGCCATAGGATCGGCGCGGCATCCGACAGGGTGCCGGTCAGGCGCTCATGGCGGCACTGCAGGGCGCGGTGGCACAGCTCCATGCGCTCGTCAAATACCTGCCAGAATTTGTCCATATCCTTATGGGCGCTCAGGCCGATATCCACCAGATTGACGGTCACAACCCCCTGATTGAAACGGCCATAATACTTCGGCTTGCCCTGCTCGTCCACATACGGGGTCAGGAAGCTGCGGCAGCCCATGCAGGTATAGCAGTGTCCCTCGCCGTTCTTATCAATCTTGTTCTGCAGCATGATCTTTTCGCTGATATAATCCGGCACCATCCGGCGGGCGGTGCACTTGGCGGCCAGCTTGGTCAGCTCATAATAGGGGCTGCCTTCGTGGATATTATCCTCCTCCAGCACATAGATCAGCTTCGGGAAAGCCGGGGTGACCCACACCCCCTCCTCGTTTTTCACGCCCTCGTAGCGCTGCAGCAGCATCTCTTCGATAATCAGAGCAAGATCCTTCTTTTCCTGCTCATTGCGTGCCTCATTAAGGTACATAAACACCGTCACAAAGGGCGCCTGGCCGTTTGTGGTCATCAGGGTAACGACCTGATACTGGATGGTCTGCACCCCTTTGCGGATCTCCTCGCGCAGCTGCCGCTCCACCAGGGCATCAATCTGCTTTTGTGAAAGTTCTTCACCAACCGCTTCCATGCTGAAGCGGATCTCCTGGCGCAGCCTGTCACGGCTGACCTGCACAAAGGGTGCCAGGTGGGTCAGACTGATGCTCTGTCCGCCGTACTGGTTAGAGGCCACCTGAGCAATGATCTGTGTAGCGATATTGCAGGCAGTGGAGAAAGAATGCGGTCGCTCGATCATCGTGCCGCTGATAACCGTGCCATTCTGCAGCATATCCTCCAGATTGACCAGATCACAGTTGTGCATATGCTGGGCAAAGTAGTCTGCATCATGGAAGTGAATAAGGCCGGCTTCGTGGGCATCCACAATCTCCTTGGGCAGCAGAATACGGCGGGTGATATCCTTGCTGACCTCGCCGGCCATATAATCGCGCTGTACGCTGTTGACCGTGGGGTTCTTGTTCGCATTCTCCTGTTTAACTTCCTCATTATTGCACTCAATCAGGCTGAGAATTTGCTTGTCCGTCGTGTTGGATTTACGCACCAGTGCACGGGTATACCGGTAGGTGATATAGCAGCGTGCCAAGGCATAGGCATCCAGCTCCATCAGGTGGTTTTCCACCTGGTCCTGGATCTCCTCCACGCTCATCGCGCGTTTTATTGTATGGCAATATTCCTCCACGCGCTGCGCAATCTCCGCAATCTGCTGCCTGTTCAGCCGATCATCGGCATCAACACTTTCGTTCGCTTTCTGCACAGCGGCCTCTATTTTACTCCGGTCAAACTCCATCTCCGAACCGTCGCGCTTGATGATTTTCATGTTTCGTTCCTCCCGCAGTATTTATCGGTATGTGTGTCTGCCCGGCACACAAATAATCAGCAAAGGGTATTGTATCACCGCAGACGCACCATGTCAATATGTTGATACAAAAAAGCAGAAAAATGCATTGTATGCACAATATATTGTGCCCCATTCGCACAAAAAGTCAGTCTGCTGCCGGTGCGCAGTACACAATGCGCACCGGCAGCAGACTGGCCGAATACAGCAAACGGCTGCTTCAGTTTGTCACAGAATCGGACAGATGATAGGAAAAATCGCCGAGATCATACACCTCGGAAAAAGAGGAGGCGTACTGCAGCGCCCTGGCGGCACCGATCGCCACACAATGCGCCGGATGCTCCGGGATCCGGCAGGGCACACCGGTCTCCTGCTCTATGCGTTCCCGCAGGCCGTACAGCGGAGCTAATCCGCCGGTCAGCCAGATACAATCCTGCATGATATCGCCGGCCAGCTCCGGTGGAGTTATCTCCAACACCTGCTGGATCTGTGCCAGGATCAGGCGGGTTGTTTCCTGCAGCACATCGCAGATCTCGTCTGAATGGATCTCCACCGCATGCGGCAGCCCGCTCAGCGCATCGCGCCCCTTCACGGTCATGCTGACCGGCTGGTCACGCCGCTGCACACCGCCAATGGCGATCTTTACCCGCTCCGCCATCGGTTCGCCGATCAGCAGCCCATACTGCGCACGCACATAGCGCACGATCGCCTCGTCCATTGCGGTGCCGGCCACGCGCAGCGAGGCCGAGACCGCCGTTCCCCGGAGCGACAGCACGGCAGCATCGGTGGTGCCGCCACCGACATTGACGAGCATCTGCCCGCGGGGCCGGGAAACATCCAGCCCGGCACCGATGGCCGCCGCGACCGTTTCCGGCACCAGCGTGACCCGCCGTGCGCCGGCCGAAACCACTGCCTCGATAAACGACCGCTGCTCCACTTCCGTTACCTTCTGTGCAATACTGACCGCCACGCACGGCTTGGTTACCCGGTTAGAGCAGACCCGGTGCAGAAAATGACGCAGCATCATCTCGGCCAGTTCGTATTCCGCTATCACGCCATTCTGCAGCGGACGCACAGCGCGAATGGAGGCCGGTGTGCGCCCCAGCATCTTTTCGGCCTCCTCACCGCAGGCCACCAGATGTCCGTCACGCTGATCCACAGCAATAACCGCCGGTTCATCCAGCACGATCCCGTTTTCGGCATGATCCCCCGGCGAACAGATCACCACGCGGGAGGTGCCCAGATCAATTCCTAAATTCATTGTTTTTCTCCTTCCTGCAGCAGTTCCACACAGCTGCAGAAGCATCTTCTGTCCACATTATAGCGTGTTTCGACAACATTTGCAACCGCCAGTCAGGAGCGCGGCGGTTATTTGCGTGCTGCCTCAAAAGCATCGGCACAGGCTGTTGCCGCATACACCTCCGCCGCGCCGGCCAGTTTAAGCATTTTCGCACATTCGTCCAGCGTGGCGCCGGTGGTGATGATATCGTCAATCAGTAAAATCGTCATTCCCTGCACCGGCACTGTCACATCGAAAGCGCCGAGCAGATTGCCGCTGCGCAGCCGGGCATCCAGCGACTTTTGCGGGGCGGTATGCACTGTTTTCTTCAGCAGAGGCGCATACGCAATGCCGGTCAGCCGCGCCAGCTGCTTTGCCAGCAGAGCGTTGGGGTCAAATCCGCGCAGCCGCTCATCTGCCCGGTACAGAGGCACTGCCGTGATCCGGTCAAAAGCGATACCTCCGTATTCCCGCCGCAGTACCTCGGCAATCTCCGCAGCAAAGCCGGAAACATACGGCCGGCAGGCGGTGTTCTTCAACGCCAGGATGCCGGTCTTGACTGTGTCCTCGTAATAAAACGGTGAAACACAGCGCGCAAAATGCATCTGCCGCTGCCGGCAGCTGCAGCGGTCTTCTCCACGGCCGCATTTCGAACAGACCGGCGGCAGTATGCGCGGCGCCTTTTCGGCGCAGGCGCGGCACAGACCGCTGCGCCACGGGATGACCTCCCCACAGATGTAGCAGCGGTCGGGATAGACCAGATTCCACAGCCATTCGGTCACCGCCCAGCCCTTCATATCGGCAGCTCCTCCGCCCGGCGAAGAAAATACCGCAGGCCGGTATACCGCAGGGTCTTGCGATCATTATCAATCATTCTCTGAACCGTATCCCGGCTGCCAACCAAAATCAGCAGCCGCTTGGCGCGGGTAACCGCCGTATACAGCAGATTGCGGTAGCACAGGTGCGGCGTATTGCGGAAAAGCGGCAGCACCACCGCGTCAAATTCGCTGCCCTGGCTTTTATGTACGGTAATGGCGTAGGCCAGCTCCAGATCCTGTGCATCCTGCTTGGTATATTGCGCTACCCGATCCTCATACCGCACAGTAAGCTGGCCGTCACGCAGCCGGACCTCCTCCAGCACGCCGATATCCCCGTTGAAAACGCCGCTGCCGCATTGTCCGTCCGCCTTTTCCCAGGGAATATCATAATTGTTGCGGGTGTGCATCACCTTATCACCTTCGCGCAGGGTAGTGCCCTCCACCGTGATCTCGTTTTTGGTCTTTACCGACGGATTGAGCAGGGCCTGCAGCCGACGGTTCAGCTCCACCGTTCCCACCTCGCCCTTGCGGCCGGGACAAAGCACCTGCAAACCATTCATCACCGTATAGCCATAGGCCTTCGGCAGGCGGTGATGACACAGATCCAGCACCGTCTGTGTGACCTCCTGCACATTGCTGCGCGGCAGGAAGAAGCAATCACCTTGATTATCCAGCTGTAAAGCTTGTCCCTTTACAATACGGTGCGCATTCACGACGATCCGGCTTTCCAGAGCCTGACGGAAAACCTGCGTCAGCCGCACAACGGGGACCGCGCCGCTGTCGATAAGATCCTGCAGGATGCTCCCTGCACCCACCGCCGGAAGCTGGTCGGTATCCCCCACCAGGATCAGGCGGCAGCCGGTCTTGGCTGCGCGCAGCAGGCTTTCAAACAGCAGTGTGTCCACCATGGACATCTCATCCACCACAATGGCGTCCGCCTCCAGGGGATTTCGCTCATCCCGTTCAAATACCGGGCTGTCGCTATCGTCCCACTTGACCTCCAATAGCCTGTGAAGGGTTTTCGCTTCACGGTCGGTAAGCTCTGCGATCCGCTTGGCTGCACGACCGGTGGGCGCAGAAATGGCCACCGTTTCCCCCATACTCTCCAGCAGGGTGATAATGCCACGCAGGGTAGTGGTCTTGCCGGTACCGGGGCCGCCGGTCAGGATCAGCGTGCCCTTCTCGATAGCGGCAACCATGGCAGCACGCTGCTGCTCCTCATATTGAATACCGAAATTGCGCTGCATTGCCTCGATGCGCAGCTGCAGATCCGCCTCGGCAACGGGGGTGATGCTGTTCATCAGGTGCAGGCGCGTGGCGATAAACACCTCTGCCTCATACAGGGCCGGCAGAAACAGGAAGTCGCGTTCCTCTATCCGCTCCTGCCGCAGCTGCTGCGTTTCCAGCAGCCGGGCGACCGTGGACTCAATGGCATCCGCCGGCACATCCAGCAGCCGGGCCGCAGCAGCCACCACCTTATCCGCCGGCAGGCAGGTGTGCCCGTTGCCGAGATTGTGCCGCAGCACATAAACCACACCCGCCTGCAGACGGTTCCCATCCAAACGGTCGCCCTGCATACTCATGCACAGGGCATCAGCCTTTTCAAAGCCGATATACAGCCCCGGTGTACACAAAAGATAGGGATTTGCCTTAATCTTTGTCAGCGTAGAGGGGCCGAATTTTTTCCAACAGCGCAGAGCCTCATTGGCGGTCAGCCCATAGGTGCCAAAGGTCATCACGACCTCCCGCAGGCCGAACTGCGCACAGAAGCTTTGGCTCATTTCGCGGGCACGGCTTGGCGAGACACCACGGATCTCAGCCAGCCGTTCCGGCTCCTGCTCCAGCACCCGCAGGGCATCTGCGCCGAAACGGTCGACGATCTTGACCGCGGTACTTGGGCCGATGCCCTTGACCGCACCGGAGGCAAGATACCGCAGGATAGCCGCAGCATCCGTCGGCAGGCTGCTCTCGCAGGCTGTCGCCCTGAACTGCCGGCCAAAGCTTGGATGCTCCGTATAGCTGCCCTGCAGGCGCAGCTGCTCCCCCACCTGTACGGTGGGCAGCGTGCCGACCACCGTTTCGAGCTGCACGCCGGTATCCAGCTCCAGCACCGTCCAGCCATTATCGGCATTGGTGAATACAATGTCCTCCACCGTGCCGGAAAGCTGCAGTTGTTCTTCCATATCCATCCCCATAGGTGCCTGTTTTTCTTCCTTTCTTCAGTATTCCTCCGCTGTCAGCAGGGCAGCCAGCTCCTGCACCGTTACCGGCAGCACCGCCGGATTTTCCGCCAGCAGGCGCTCCGCGACCGCCTTTTCCGCCGGGCTCATCCCCGGCAGCAGCAGCAGTGTGCGTCCTTCTTCCTCCCGCCAGGCCGCCTGCGCCTGCAGGCAGCGGATCAGCGGCTCCAGCGCCCGCCCACTTTCCGGCACCGCCACGCGGTACAGGCGTACCGTGCGCGGGCAGGCGCTCATCCGCAGGCAGATCCACCGCAGCAGACAAGCACAGCCGTACAATGCCAGCAGCAGCACCGCGACCCATGCAATCCATTCTCCGATACCCATATATGCCGCCTCCTCCGATCCCGCTTTTTCAACGGTGATACGCCATCCTATGCGGCGCGGAGGGCAGCGGTGCAAGTCCGGCGATTATTCCGCATTGAAGCGGCTGATCGACTGACGATAGAGCAGGCGCAGCAGTGCTGTGCCATTAAACGGTACAACCGGATAAAGGTACTTGCTGCCGACAACCGTCTTGGTGGTGACCAGCACCAGCAGCATGACCGCCATGCCGGCCAGCAGCCCCCAGCCACCGAACAGCCAGATCAACAGGATAAACAGCATCCGGAAAAGCTTGAAGGCGTAGGTCAGCTCATGGCTGGGCTGCGTAAAGGAGCCGATCGCCACAAAGGCCATATACGCCAGCAGCTCCGGCACGAACAGCCCGGCCTCCACGGCAAATTCACCAAACACCAGCGCCCCAACAAGGCTCAGGGCGTTGCTCAGCGAGGTTGGTGTATTCAGCGACGCCAGCTTGAGCGCGTCGATCAGGATCTCCACCAGCCAAAGCTGCACAAACAGGGATATCCCGTTTGGTTCCTTGATGCGCATAAATTCCAGTGCCTGCGGGATCTTGTCGGGATTTCGCATCAGCCAATACCACACAGGGGTGATAAACAGCGTTGCCATAAAAATAATGCCGCGCACCAGACGCAGATAGGTGCCGACGATCGGCGGGAAATAGTAATCGTTTGTATCCTGTGAAAAGCTGAAAATTGAAGTGGGCAGCAGCATGGCCGCCGGCGAATTATCCACCAGCAGTGCAACGCCTCCCTCGGCCACGCTGGCGGCCACACAGTCCGGCCGTTCGGTATAGCGCACACGCGGGAAGGGATTGTACCACTGCTTGCGCAGCAGGCACTCGGCCAGACTTTCCTGCCCCATGGTCAGTGCCGGGATGGTGATGCTTTGCAGCCGGTTGCGCAGCTTTTTCAGGTATTTCTGATCCACGCGGTCGTTCATATAGCACATGCACACATCCGTGGAGGAAATGCGTCCCACCTTGACGATCTCAAAGGAAAGGGACGGATCACGCAGCCGGCGGCGGATAAGGGCGGTATTGAATACCAGCGTCTCCACCAGACCGTCCCGCGAACCGCGCATCACGCGGTCAGACTCCGGCTCCTGCACACCGCGCACCGGATAGGTACGGCAATCAATAATAATGACCCGGTCCAGATCCTCCACAACCAGGGCCGTTGCGCCGGAAAGCACCGCCAGAACCACCGCATCCATATCGCCGGTGCACTCCACCTCCACATAGGTGATGAAACGGGCGATGAACTGCTGTGCATCCGTTACCCCCTGCACATCCTCCGCCGGTAGTTTGGAAAGAAATTCCAGCATCTTTTCCAGCACCTCATCCTTGGTGAAGCCGTCCACGCAGTAGAGCGTTCCGCGGCGGCCGCCAGCGGACACTGGCCGGTGGATGAGATCGAAGCTGGCGTCCACACGCAGCTTATCGTTCAGCTTTTCCACTGTTTCCTGATAGGTCAACTATACCCACTCCTTTCAAACGGAGTTAGTATGGACCAAACAGGGGGATAATATGTTATCTGCCCGCCCGCAGCGCGATCATTGCCGCCATACTTCCGCGCTGCTTTCCAGTATATCGGTGGGACCACAGTGCCTCCGGATGGCAGCGGGTGCACACATCGGTTGTTGTAATGTTTTCTTCCTTTACACCGGCCTTCACCAGCACATGGCGGTTGAACAGCCACAGATCAATATTGAATTTCCCGTTTCCGGTCATCCAGATGCAGCCATCAGCCAGGCGTTCCGCCGCAAAAAAGCTTTCGGCCACCGGCATATCCACCTCAAAGCAGCACGGACCAATTGACGGCGCAATGCCGACAAGAATATCCGCCGGGTCGCAGCCATAGTCGCTTGCCATGCGCTCCACGGTCACACGGGCAATGCCGGCCAGGGTGCCGCGCCAGCCGGCATGGGAAGCAGCGACCACCCGCCGCACCGGATCCACAAACAGCAGGGGCACACAATCGGCATACTGGGTGCAGAGCACCACATCCGGCTCGTCCGTTATCAGGCCATCTACATCCGTATACTCCCGCGGCCGGGTGATGCCGCTGCCACGATCCGCAGCGGTAACATTGATCACATTGGTGCTGTGGGTCTGTGCGGCGATCACCACATTCTCCGGTTTCACCTCAAGTGCCCCGCAAAAGCGGCGGAAATTCTCCCGCACAGCCGCCTCTTCATCACCACGGGTAAAGCTGAGGTTCATCGAGGCATATATCCCGGTGCTGACACCGCCGAGGCGGGTGGAAATGCCATGCGCCAGGCCGGGCACAGCATTGAATGCGGGGATCGTGTAATATGGTACGCCATTTCGCTCCCATCGTGCGAGCGTTGCCGATTTCGGAATCATGCCATTTTCTCCTTCCATGCATTTACAGTATCCTCGCAGGCGGCAAGCAGTTTCTGGCAAACCGCCTCCCGGCCAAAGCGCTCCACAGTCAATTGCCGGATCAGCTGCCGGTCATATCCGGCGGCGGTTTCCAGCATGGTGTGCATGGCAGCCGCCATGGCCTCCGGGTTATCCACCGGCACCAGCAGGCCGGTCTGCGGCAGAATAATATCCTGCGGGCCGCCGCACAGGGTGCTGATCGCCGGCCGGCCGCAGGCGCCGCACTCGTTCAGCACACAGGAGAGCGTCTCCAGCCGCGAGGAGCATACAAAGCAATCGCAGTCATTCATAAACTGGGGGGCCTGTTCCCGCGGCACATTGCCGATCAGGCGGCAGACATCCTCCAGACCCTCCTCGGCAATAATTGCCTCCAGCGCCGCCCTCTGTCCCCCGGCGCCGGCAATCAGCAGACGGCAGGGCGTGGAGGTCAGAGCACGCAGGCGGGCAAAGGCACGGATCAGCACATCATAGCCCTTGATATGCCGCAGCTGCCCCATCGCCCCAAAGGTAAACGGGGCGGTCGGGTCGCTCTTCTCCCCAATCGTAAAGCGGTCGGTATCCACCATATCCGGAATAATCCTGGTGGCCGGGTCATAGGGCTGCATAACCTTCAGCAGGCCGGAACCGACGCAGGCATTGACCTCCGCCGCATCCATCGTGGCGTACAGCCGCCGGCGGGTGGGGCTTCCCTCCTCCTCGGTTATCGCAAAGGAAGAATGCTCCATGAAAAACAGCGGCAGTCCGTGGCGTCGGCACAGGCGGATGGCCTCATATCCCTGCAGGGAGGAACGCAGATTGACCACATCCGGTCGTCCAAAATCCTGCTCCAGCAGGCGATACATCTTTTCCAGCATCCGGGTGCGCTGAAAGCAGCGCCCGCGCTCAAACCGCGGGGTCAGGTTCGGCCGCACCCAAATATAGGTATCCACACCCTCAACCACCTCATGGCGCAGACCATTATCCGCCGAGCGCAGACTGCTGCCCACCTCGGCATACAGCACCGCCACCTGATGTCCGCAGGCCGCCAGCGCCTGTGCCTGCTCCCTGTAAAATGAGCCGAGAAGCGGCATGGACGGTGTCCCGTACCAGGAGGGGATCATGAGAATTTTCATCGGCAAAGCTCCTCCGTACATAAAAAATCACACCCTACAGTATACGCAATTTTGTCCCAAAGCGCAAGGGAAAAAGGGAAACCGACAGAAAATATTTTGCTGTGCCATGCACCGGAAAACAGAAAAATGGGTCTTGACAACCACAATTTATCGGTGTACTATACGGCTAAATCGATTAAAATGCGTAATGGAGGAATAGCTATGCGCTACATTTATGACCATGACCTGCATATTCACAGCCAGCTCTCGTTATGCTCAAGCGACCCCGAACAAAACAATGAACGGATCCTGCAATATGCCAAGGATAACGGTCTCAAGACCATCTGCCTGACGGACCACTACTGGGACGAAGCCATTCCCCTGCTCGACCCCGGCTTCTACGGCACGCAAAACTTTGCGCACATCAGCAAGGCCAAACCGCTGCCGCAGGCCGAGGGGATCCGGTTCCTCTTTGGCTGCGAGACCGATATGGATCGGTTTATGACGATCGGCCTTCCCAAGAGCCGGTTTGATGACTTTGATTTTATCGTCATTCCCACCACGCATTTCCATTTTAAGGGTTTCACTATTCCGGCAGAAACCGTCACTCCGCAGGATAAGGCCGCCTTTTGGTTAAAGAAGCTGCACGCACTGCTGGATCAGGAGCTGCCGTTCCATAAGGTCGGCATCGCGCATCTCACCTGCGGCCTGATCGATTCCGTAAGAGAGAATTATCTGGAGATGCTCAACTGCCTGGACACAGACGATCTGGTGCGAGTTTTCCGGAAAGCAGCACAGCGCGGAGCGGGCATTGAGCTGAATTACGGAGATATGAATTTTAATCCGGGCGAAGCGGAAACGGTGCTGCGGCCTTACCGCATCGCCAGACAGGTCGGCTGCAAATTCTACATGGGCAGCGATGCACACCACCCGGACGGCCTGGATGCGGCGAAGGCGGTTTTTGAGCGGACGATCGATCTTCTGGAGCTGACAGAAGAAGATAAGTTCCATATCGGCACAAAATAAAGCAATTCTCTCTTGACAACAGCGCGATCTGCTGTATAATAGCGTATGGAGAATGGAGACGCGAAGTACCTTGCTGCTTTGCGTCTTTTTCCTTTTAGGGGGGATATCATGGACACGGTCTTTGAGGCACTGGAACGCTCGCCGATCATCGCGGCAACCGACCGTGCGGGATGGAAAGCAGCAGCCTGTTCCCACGCCGAGGTGCTGTTTCACCTTGGCGCGGACATTATGACGGTGAGTAACGATATCGCCCTGGCTAAGCAGAATGGCAAATATGCTTTCGTGCATATTGATTTGGCCGAAGGCATCGGCAAGGACAAGGCCGGGATCGCCTGGCTGAAAGCGCTCGGCGCCGACGGCATTATCACGACCCGGACGCAGCTTGTCCGTGCGGCCACGGACTGCGGCCTGCTGGCGGTCCAGCGCTTCTTTGTTCTGGACTCCAAAGGCATGCATTCCATCGCCGAAACCGTCGGAAAGGCCGCCCCGGATCTCATTGAGATCATGCCGGGCGTGATCCCGAAGGCGCTGAAACTCTTTTCCGGACAGAAGATCCCCGTGATCGCCGGAGGACTGATCGAAACCAGGCAGGAAGTGACCGTGGCGCTGTCCAGCGGCGCGCTGGCGGTTTCCACCGGCAAAAGGCCGCTGTGGGACGAAAACTGAGATAGTATATCTGCGGAGAAACAGAGAGCAGAAAGGCAGCGGCAGCAAACACTGCCGTGTGTCTTTCTGCTTTATTTTTTCTGGCATGTTCGGTCGCCTGCATAACCAGTGTGTATGTATCCGCCATACCGGAAGACAGCCGTGATTATCCTAAAAGATCACCGATTCAATAACGGCCGCCGGTGGGTGGATAATAGCCACAATCGGCATGGTACTCGGAATGGACAAGCGCATTGACCCGTCGGCGCTCAGCGCGCTTGAAAATATAGTATTTGCAGTGGAGGAATGAAAAATGTTTGATGTAGCCATTATCGGCGCAGGCGTTGTGGGAGCACTCACCGCCCGGGAGCTGACGCGATACCGGCTGTCGGTCTGCCTGCTCGAAAAGGAAAATGATGTAGCCATGGGCGCCAGTAAGGCCAACAGCGGCATCATCCACGGCGGTTTCGACCCGGAGCCGGGGACGCTGAAGGCGATGCTGAATGCCAGGGGCGTGCCCCTGCTGTACAAGGCGGCAGAGGAGCTGCATGTTCCCCACAAAAACAACGGCTCAATGGTGCTGGCATTCAGTAAAGAGGAGGACGCCGTCATCGACGAGCTGTATGCACGCGGGCAGAAGAACGGCATCAGCGGCATGGATATTCTCACCGGTGCGGAGGCACGCCGCCTGGAAAGCAACCTGTCCGACCAGGTCACAAAGGCACTGCTGGTGACAAACGCCGGCATCATTTGCCCCTATGCCCTGACGATCGCCGCTGCCGGCAACGCCATGGACAACGGGGCGGAGCTGTACACGAATTACGCCGTGCAGACGATCGCCAAAACCGCAGACGGCTTTCAGATCGGCGCTGCCGACGGCCGGCAGGTCACGGCCCGCTATCTGGTAAACTGCGCCGGCGGCCACGCAGACACCATTGCCGCATTGGCCGGGGACAGATCCTTCGAGATCCTGCCGCGTGCCGGCGAATATATGCTGCTGGACAAAAGCGAGGGGAACACCGTATCGCACACCATATTCCAGGTACCCACCGCCAACGGCAAGGGCGTTTTGGTCACGCCGACCGCGGACGGCAATCTTCTCCTCGGCCCCACCGCCGAACGGGTGCAGACACCCGAAAGCACCGAAACCACCGCAGCGGGCCTGGAGGCCGTGGCCACACTGGCCAGAAAGAGTGTCCCGAGCGTCAATACCCGCGCGGTCATTACTTCCTTCTCCGGCATCCGCGCCTCGGAGAAAAACGGCGATTTTATCATCCGGGAGTCCGAGCAGATAAACGGGCTGATCCATGCCGCTGCAATCGACTCACCCGGCCTGTCCTCTGCCGCCGCAATAGCCGAATATATCGTGGAGCTGCTGCACGGAAGCGGACTTGATCTACAGGAAAATCCCGCCTTTGACGGTACACGGGAGGATACCCACGCCTTCCGAAAGCTGTCGGACGAAGAAAAGGATGTATTTATTAAACAAAATCCCGCCTATGGCCGCATTATATGCCGCTGTGAAACCGTCAGCGAAGGCGAAATACTGGATGCCCTGCGCCGGAATCCGAAAGCAACCGACATAGATGGCGTAAAGCGCCGCACGCGCGCAGGCATGGGGCGCTGCCAGGGCGGCTTCTGCATGCCCTATGTGATGCGCCTGATCGAAAAAGAAAGCGGAAAGCCGATGACGGAGATCACCAAAAAAGGCGGAAGCTCCAATGCGGTGACCGGCAGATTGTGAGGAAGAAAGCATGATAAAGCATGACATTGTCATTATCGGCGGCGGCCCCGCGGGCATGGCGGCAGCCGTGGCAGCATACGACAGCGGTGTGAAGGATGTGTGCATCCTTGAGCGCGAGGAATGCCTCGGCGGCATCCTGAAGCAGTGCATCCACAATGGCTTCGGCCTGCACAAGCTGGGGCGTGAGCTCACCGGGCCGGAATACGCCGCCGTCTACGCCGAAAAGGTGGCCAGCCGCGCGATAAAAACCTACTGTGAAACGATGGTCACAGGAATCTCTCCCGACAAAACCGTCACGGCACAAAGCACCGGCGGCCTGCTGAAAATCCAGGCAAAAGCTATTGTGCTGGCCATGGGCTGCCGCGAACGCAGCCGCGGGGCGCTGAACACCCCCGGCACCCGCCCGGCCGGTGTATACAGCGCCGGCACGGCACAGAAGCTGATGAACTGCGAGGGCTATGCCGTAGGCAAAAGGGTGGTCATACTTGGCTCCGGGGATATCGGCCTGATCATGGCGCGGCGGATGTCGCTGGAGGGCGCCAAGGTAGAGGCCGTGTGTGAGCTTATGCCCTACTCCGGCGGCCTGAAAAGAAATATCGTCCAGTGCCTGGAGGATTTCCACATTCCGCTCTACCTTTCCACCACTGTGGCCGAAATCCACGGCCAAGAGCGCGTGGAGGGGGTGACCATTGCCAGGGTGGACGAAAGCCGCCGCATCCTGGAAGAAACCAAGCGCTATATCCCCTGCGATACGCTGCTTCTGTCGGTCGGGCTTATCCCGGAGAATGAGCTGACAAGAGCCGCCGGCATTGCCATGGACACCGTAACCAACGGCGCCAGGGTGGATGAAAACCGCCAGACCGAGGTGGAGGGCATTTTTGCCTGCGGCAATGTTCTGCAGGTGCACGACCTTGTGGATTATGTATCGGACGAGGCGGAGATCGCCGGAAAGGGTGCCGCCGCCTATGTGCTCAACGGCGCCCGAAACGGGCAGACCATCAAGACCGCCGCCGGGCACGGCGTACGCTATGTGCTGCCGCAGCGCATAAACGCAGACGAGCCGGCGGATGTGCCCCTGTTCCTGCGTGTGGCGCAGCCGTTCGGCAGGGTGAAATACACGGTGCGCTCCGGCGATGAGATCCTGGCCACGGCGCTGCGGCCGAAGGCTGCTCCGGGCGAAATGGAGAAGATCGTCCTGAAAGCCGAAAAGCTGGCATTGGCAAAAGAAGAAATCACCGTCAGTCTGGAGGAAGTACAATGACAAAAGACATGACCTGTATCATCTGCCCGCGCGGATGTGCGCTGAAGGTAGAGATCGACGGAGAAAGCATCACGGTTTCCGGCAACAGCTGCCCCAAGGGCAGGCAGTACGCCATCGATGAGTGCACCCATCCCACGCGCACCGTGACCTCGACCGTGCGTGTGGAAAACCGCGAGGATACGATGGTAAGCGTAAAAACCGCAGCTCCCGTTCCGAAAGATAAAATCTTTGCGGTTATGCAGCTGATCCGCGAAAAGAGCGTTTGCGCCCCGGTGCATATCGGCGATGTGCTCATCCCGGATGCCTTTGGCACCAGCGTTGTCGCCACCAAGGATATTCTGTAATGAAAAACAAAAGGAGGGGCAAAAATGATTGAGAGAAAATGCAGCTGCGCGATGGGCGTACACCGCGCACCGCTTGAGGAATGCATCATCGAAAGCGGCGCGATCCGCCGTCTGCCGGAGCTGCTCAAGGATTACAAGAGTGTTTACATGGTGTGCGACGAAAACACCTACCGCGTTCTGGGGGAACAGGCCGAGGCAATCCTCAAAGACGCCGGAAAATTCTCCCACAGGCACATACTGCCGGGGGCGGTTTTGCCGGATGCGCGCAATATCGGTGATGTGCTCATTCACCTGCATGACCCCAAGGCCGATGCGGATATTTTCCGCTATTCGCCGCAGCCGGATTTTATCCTCGCTGTCGGATCGGGCGTTATCAACGACATCTGCCGGGTGGTCTCCTATCGCCTGGGGCTGCCCTACGGAATAGCCGGCACCGCACCATCCATGGACGGCTACGCCTCCGCCGGCTCCCCTACGCTGTTTGACGGCACAAAAGCCACCATCAAATGCACCACCCCCAAGTATATCCTTGCCGACCTTGATATCATGAAAGAAGCACCCTATCCGATGCTGTTATCCGGTATAGGCGATATGTTTGGCAAATATACCGGCATACTGGATTGGGAATTGGCCCGGGACTATAACGGGGATGATTATTGTGCAGAAATTGCCGGTGAAGTCATCGCCGCCACCGACAAATGCCTGAAAAACGGCTACGAACTCCGGTCGCGCGAAGCGGGCTGTATCAAAAACATCATGGAGGGATTTTTGGTCACAGGGCTGGGGATGGCTTTCACCGGAAACTCCCGCCCAGCCTCCGGCTCGGAGCACATCATCGCCCATGTGTGGGAGCTTGAGAGCGTCGAAAGGGGCGAAAAGCCCAATCTTCACGGTATCGAGGTCTGTGAGGCCACCAGAATCGTTGCGGAAATGTACCGACTGCTGTACACAGAAACGGACGACCACCACCTGAAATCGCTGATTGAGCAGTACCTGCCCTATTTTGACGAGATCGAGCAGTTTTGCCGCGCGATGCAGATGCCGAATGTCACCACCGACTACGACACCATAGTCCGCGCCATAAAGCGCGCTCTGGGGCTGCGCGACCGGTACACCATTCTGTTCTATCTGCGCGACAAAGGCCAACTGGAGCGCTATGCCGCCTATGCAGCGGAAAAATTTCTGGAAAGAGTGAACGGATGAAGAAGCGGAATTTCAACGGTATAAAGCTTTTCCTTTTCGATATGGACGGGACACTGTATATCGGCGATCGGCTTTTCCCGTTCACCAAAAGGCTGCTCAGTGCCATTCGGGAGGCCGGCAAGCAGTACCTGTTCATTACGAACAATTCCTCCAAAAGCGTCAGCGCCTATGTCGAAAAGCTGCAGCGATTGGGCATCCGCGCAGCGGCAGACGATTTCCTGACCTCATCGCAGGCCACGGCATGGTATCTCAAAAAGCAGTACCCGGACAAAAAGCTGTATGTCTGCGGGACGGCATCCCTCAAGACGGAGCTTGCGGAAAACGGCTTTGCTATCACCGAAAGCACCGAAAAGGCCGAATGCATCGTCATCGGCTTTGATACGGAGCTGACCTTCCGCAAGCTGGAGGATGTCTCCCGTATGCTCTGCACCAGAGACATTCCGTACATCGCTACCAATCCGGACTATGTTTGCCCAACGGAATATGGCAGCGTACCGGACTGCGGCAGCCTCTGCGATATGCTGTACAACGCCACCGGGAAGCGCCCGTATGTGATCGGCAAGCCCTCGCCGCTGATGATACAGCTGGCCATGGAAAAACGGCACTGCCCCCCGGAAGAAACCGCTGTTATCGGCGACAGGATCTATACCGATATTAAGAGCGGGCTGAATGCCGGTGCGCTTTCGGTGCTGGTGATGAGCGGCGAAACCACGCCGGACATTCTGAAAAAATCCGCCGACCAGCCGGATACCGTGCTGGAAAGCGCCGAAGAACTGCTTGCCTGGCTGTAACAGGTAAAAAGCGCAGAAAAAGGATTGACAACGCAACCACAGGGTGCTATAATGCACAGGTAATGGGCAATGGCGTTCATTCGGAGACGGGGATCTTCTCCCCTTTTTCCGATGGACGCCATTGCTTTTTTGTTTGTGAAAGGACGAGTGCTATGAAACTGGAGGGACAGATCCGTATTCCGTCCGGCTGCGCGATATCCGCCGTAATCTCCCGCGAGGGCGAGGCCATGAGCGGCGAGGACATCATCCGCAGCATGATCCCCATGCACGACCGCTCCAACGGCCTTGGCGGCGGCTTCGCCGGCTATGGGATCTACCCGGAATACAAGGAATTCTACGCTTTGCACATCTTCTATAACGACAATACCGCCCGTGTGGCATGTGAGCAGCTGCTCAAGGATCGCTTTGAGATCGTCAAGGCCGAAAACATCCCCATCCGGAAAATACCGGAGATCACCGATGTGCCGTTGATCTGGCGGTATTTTGTTGCGCCGCTTTCCTCCGTGCTTTCCCGCCTGCAGCTGGATGAAAAGGAATATATGGCGCGTACGGTCATGGATATCAATGCCAAGCTGGACGGGGCCTATGTGTTTTCCAGCGGCAAGAATATGGGCGTGTTCAAAGCCGTCGGCTTTCCGGAGGATGTAGGACGGTTCTACCGGCTGGAGGAATACAGTGCCTACTCCTGGACGGCGCACGGCCGCTACCCCACCAATACGCCCGGCTGGTGGGGCGGCGCCCATCCCTTTGCCCTGCTGGATTACTCTGTGGTGCACAATGGGGAGATTTCTTCCTACGATGCCAACCGCCGGTACATTGAGATGTTCGGCTATAAATGCACCCTGCAGACCGACACCGAAGTGATCACCTACATAGCCGACTACCTGCTGCGGCAGGGGCTGACCCCGCAGGAGACCGCCCAGGTGATCGCAGCACCCTTCTGGAGCACCATTGATCACCTGTACGCCAAGGACCCCACCACAGCTGCACAGCTGGCCTATCTGCGCACGATCTACCCCAGCCTGCTGATCACCGGCCCGTTTTCCATCATCCTCGGCTTTGAGGGGGGGCTGATGGCGCTGAACGACCGCCTGAAGCTGCGCTCCATGGTGGTTGCCGAAAAGGACGACAGAGTGTACATCGCCAGCGAGGAGGCCGCGATCCGCGCCATTGAGCCGGCGGCCGAAAATGTGTATGCGCCGGCCGGCGGTGAACCGGTCATCATAACCGTGAAGGAAGGGTGCTACTGATGGGTATTTCCTATATTATCCCGGAATTTGAGGTAGTGCGGAATGAAAACCGCTGCATTGCCTGCCGCGTATGTGAGCGACAGTGCGCCAACGAGGTGCACTGCTTTGACCCGGAAACCGGCCGCATGTGCAGCGATGAGGCCAAATGTGTGGATTGCCAGCGCTGCGTTTCCCTGTGCCCCACACACGCGCTGAAGATCGTAAAAAATGACTGCGCCTACCGAGAAAACGCCAACTGGCAGAGCGACACGATAAAAGAAATCTATAAGCAGGCCTCCAGCGGCGGCGTGCTGCTTTCCTCCATGGGCAATCCGAAGCCCCTGCCGGTATACTGGGATAAGCTTCTGATCAATGCCTCCCAGGTGACCAATCCGCCCATCGACCCCCTGCGTGAGCCGATGGAAACCCGCGTGTTCCTCGGCAAAAAGCCTGCGGCGGTGCAGCGGGACGAAAATGGACGCCTGAAGACCGAGGTGCCGCCGCAGCTGGAGCTGTCCATGCCGGTGATGTTTTCCGCCATGAGCTACGGCTCCATCAGCTATAATGCGCATGAGAGCCTTGCCCGCGCGGCCAAACAGCTCGGAACATACTACAACACCGGTGAGGGCGGTCTGCACGAAGATTTCTATTGCTATGGCGAAAACACGATCGTGCAGGTGGCTTCCGGCCGCTTCGGCGTATATGAGCGGTATCTGAACGCCGGCGCCGCCATCGAGATCAAGATGGGACAGGGCGCAAAGCCCGGCATCGGCGGGCATCTGCCCGGCGCCAAGATCGTGGGGGATGTTTCCCGCACCCGGATGATCCCGGAGGGCTCCGACGCGATCTCCCCCGCCCCACACCATGATATTTATTCCATTGAGGACCTACGGCAGCTGGTGTATTCCCTCAAGGAGGCAACGCAGTACCGTAAGCCGATCATCGTAAAGGTGGCCGCCGTGCACAATATTGCCGCCATTGCCAGCGGTGTAGCCCGCAGCGGTGCAGACATCATCGCCATTGACGGCTTCCGCGGCGGTACCGGCGCCGCCCCCACCCGCATCCGGGATAATGTGGGCATTCCGATCGAACTGGCACTGGCGGCAGTGGACCAGCGTCTGCGGGATGAGGGCATCCGCAACAATGTTTCGCTGGTGGTCGGCGGCAGCATCCGCTCCGCCGCCGATGTGATCAAGGCTGTTGCACTGGGCGCCGATGCCTGCTATATCGCCACGGCAGCGCTGCTGGCGCTTGGCTGCCACCTGTGCCGCACCTGCCAGACCGGCCGCTGCAACTGGGGCATCGCCACCCAGCGCCCGGATCTGGTCAAGCGCCTGAACCCGGACATCGGCGCCGAGCGGCTGGTGAACCTGATGACCGCCTGGAAGCATGAGATCAAAGAGCTGATGGGCGGCATGGGCATCAATTCCATTGAGGCGCTGCGCGGGAACCGACTGATGCTGCGCGGCGTGAGTATGACAGAAAAGGAGCTTGAGATCCTCGGTATCTCACATGCGGGAGAATGAAGCGTGTATATGTAAATGAGCAATGGTGCCTTGGGTGCCACCTGTGCGAATATAATTGCGCCTTTGCCAATTCCGGCATGACCGATATGGTGAAGGCTCTGAAAGGGCGGCCGCTCTACCCGCGCATCCGTGTGGAAGAACACGACAGCATCACCTACGCCGTCTCCTGCCGCCACTGCACCGACCCGCTGTGCGTGAAAAGCTGCATTTCGGGTGCGCTGCACCGCGAGGACGGCGCTGTGTGCATTGACCAGAACAAATGCGTCGGCTGCCTGACCTGCGTACTGGTATGTCCCTATGGGGCGATCATGCCGGGGGAAAACGGCGTGGTACAAAAATGCGAACTGTGTCTCAAAAATGCTGCCGGTGCGCCGGCGTGTGTAACCGGCTGCCCGAACAGAGCCATTGTGTATGAGGAGAGGTGATCGGCATGAAGCGCTATGTGATTATCGGCAACGGCACGGCAGCCACCGGCTGCATTGAAGGCATCCGCAGCACGGACAGCAGCGCCGCCATCACGGTGGTTTCCGCCGAAAAACACCCGGTCTATTGTCGGCCGCTGATCTCCTACTATTTGCAGGGAAAGACCGACCTGACGCGGATGCGTTACCGGGCAGCGGATTTCTATGAGAAAAACAGCTGCACGGTTCTGTATGGAAAGCGGGCCGTACAGCTGAACACCGCCAAAAAGACGGTTGCGCTGGATGACGGCACACAATTGCCTTATGATGCCGTGTGCGTTGCTGCCGGCTCCACTCCGTTTGTGCCGCCCATGCCGGGACTGGAGGGGGTACAGAACCACTTTTCCTTTATGACCCTGGACGACACCCTGGCCATCGAAAAAGCGCTCTGCCCCACCAGCCGGGTGCTGATCGTCGGTGCCGGCCTGATCGGCCTGAAGTGCGCCGAAGGGCTGCACGGACGGGTGGGCAGCATCACCGTGTGCGACCTGGCGGAAAGTGTGCTCTCCAGCATCCTTGACAGCGACAGCGCCGCCATTGTGCAGCGGCACCTTGCCGGCAAAGGCATACACTTTCTTCTGGGCAATTCCGTAGCGGAATTCCACGGCAACAGCGCCCGGATGCGTAACGGTGAGACCGTGCCGTTCGACATCCTCATCACCGCCGTCGGCGTGCGCGCCAACACGGCGCTTGTGCAGGAGGCCGGCGGTGCGTGCGGCCGCGGAATTACTGTCAATACGGCCATGCAGACCACCCTGCCGTCCGTCTATGCCGCCGGCGACTGCACCGAAAGCACCGATATCACCGACGGCGCGGTGAAGGTGATGGCGCTGCTGCCAAATGCCTATATGCAGGGGCACTGCGCAGGTGTGAATATGGCCGGTGGCGAGGCACTGTTTGACAATGCTATACCCATGAATGCAATCGGTTTTTTCGGTCTGCACATTATGACCGCCGGCAGCCACGCGCCGGATGGTGAGGCCTATGAGGAAGCGACCGAGCACACGCTGAAAAAGCTCTTTGTCCGCGATAACCGGCTGATCGGCTTTATCCTGGTTGGCTGTGTCGAACGGGCCGGCATCTACACCAGTCTGATCCGTTCAAAAACGCCGCTGGATACCGTCGATTTTGCACAGCTGAAAAAAACACCGGATCTGTCGGCTTTTGATGAAAATTATCGTAGAAAAACGCTTGGAGGTGTGTTATAATCATGGTATTGATCCACGCGGAAAACCAAAGCTTCTCTGCATTGAACGAGGCTATCCGTACCGCCGGGGCCTGCTGCCGCATCACCGGCTGCCTCGGCCACCGCTTCATCGCCTCCGGCATGCGGGACTGCACCATTGAGATCGACGGCATCCCCGGTAACGCCCTCGGCGCATACCTCAACGGTGCCATCATCACCGTAAACGGAAACGCGCAGGATGCCGTGGGCGATACGATGAACGACGGCCGCATCGTCATACACGGCAATATCGGCGATGCCGCCGGCTACGCTATGCGCGGCGGCGAGCTGTACATCCAGGGCAACGCCGGCTACCGCGCCGGCATCCACATGAAAGCCTATAAAGAGAAAAAACCGGTAATCGTCATTGGCGGCCGCGCCGGCAGCTTCCTTGGCGAATATCAGGCCGGCGGCCTGATTGTGGTGCTCGGCCTGCACCGCGATGGAAAGCCGATCGTCGGCAATTTCCCCTGCACCGGTATGCATGGCGGAAAAATGGTGCTGCGCGGCGACGCTTCTGCCGTGCAGCTTCCTGAACGCACCAACCGGCACTCCGCCACCACCGAGGATATGGCAGAGCTGCGGCCGGTTATTGAGCAATTCTGTACGCTGTTCGGTTACAGCAGCGAAAAGCTGCTGCACGACGACTATACCGTGATCACGCCGGACAGCAAAAACCCCTATAAGCAAATGTATGTCGCAAACTGAAGAAAGGCGGGAAAATCCATGAAGTATTCCAAAGAGGAGATCCGGCAATATGTTGCCGAGGAGGATGTCAAATTCATCCGCATGGCTTTCTGCGATATTTACGGCACCCAGAAGAACATCTCCATCATGCCCGGAGAGCTGGATCGCGCCTTTACCTACGGTATTGCCATTGACGCCTCCGCTGTAGCCGGTTTCGGGGATGTGGTACACTCCGATCTGCTGCTGCACCCCGACCCGGCCACCCTCTGCGTGCTGCCGTGGCGGCCGGAGCACGGCCGGGTGGTGCGGATGTTCTGCCAGGTCACCTATCCCGATGGCCGCCCCTTTGAGGCAGACACACGCACCCTACTGCAGACAGCGGCCGAGGAAGCCGCGAAAGAGGGATTGCACTTCCGCTTTGGATCAGAAATGGAGTTTTACCTCTTCAAGCGGGACGAAAACGGAGAGCCGACCACCATCCCCTATGACACGGCCGGCTACATGGACATTGCCCCGGAGGATAAGGGCGAAAATGTCCGCCGCGAGATCTGCCTGACGCTGGAACGCATGGGCATCCTGCCGGAAAGCTCCCACCATGAGGTCGGCCCCGGCCAAAATGAGATTGATTTCCGGTATTCTGATCCGCTCACGGCGGCCGACAACGCCGTGACTTTCCGTTCGGTTGTCAACACGGTGGCGGCACGCAACGGCCTTTATGCCGATTTCTCACCGAAGCCGCTGGAGGACTGCGCCGGCAACGGTATGCATATCAATTTTTCGATTCAGGCTGCCGGCGACCGGGATGTTACCCCGCAGGTCATTGCGGGGGTGCTGACGCACATTCCGGAGATGACGGTGTTTTTCAATACCACGCCGGCCTCCTATGCGCGGCTTGGCCGGGATAAAGCGCCGCGCTATGTTTCGTGGTCAAGCGAGAACCGCTCACAGCTGATCCGTATTCCCGCGGCCAGCGGCGAATACCGGCGCGCCGAGCTGCGTTCCCCTGATCCACTGTGCAATCCCTATCTGGCTTTTACCCTGCTGATCCGTGCCGGGCTGGACGGTGTGCGTGCAAACGCTCCCCTGCCGCCGGCCGCGGACTTTAACCTCTATACAGCCCCGCAGGAGCGCAAAGCCGAATACCGGACACTGCCGGCAACCCTCGGCGAAGCAAAGCAGCTGGCCGCCGACAGCGCCTTTATCTACAACAACCTCCCGGAAACCATCATAGCCCACTATACCCGGTAATACAGCCGCCAAAACGCCAAAGGAGGGACGCAGGTGGATCTGACAGAGCACTATTACAGCGTATTGCTCGTTTCGGCATCCGAAAAATTCAACGAAGCGATGACCGCCCTGCTCCCGGAGAGCCGGTATCACCCGGTGACAGTGGCGGCGGATGTATCCGGTGCACGGCGGCGTCTGCTGGAAAGCAGCTACGATATTGTGGTGATCAATGCGCCGCTGCCGGACGATTTCGGCACCAGGCTGGCGCTGGATGTCTGCGAAAACTCCGGCACGGGGGTGCTGCTGTTTCTGCGCGCTGAGCACTATCCCGATATCACGGCGCGGGTATCGCCCTATGGGATACTGACCGTGTCTAAACCCACCTCTGCCTCCATCATCACGCAATCACTGCAGCTGCTGTGCGGCACGCGCGAACGGCTGCGGCGCATGGAGCAGAAAACGGCCTCCATTGAAGAAAAAATGCAGGAGATCCGTCTGGTCAACCGGGCAAAATGGCGGCTGATCGGACAGCTGAAAATGACCGAGGACGAAGCGCACCGCTACATTGAAAAGCAAGCGATGGATCGCTGCGTAACCAAAAGAACCATTGCCGAGAATATTCTGGCAACCTATAAATAACGGAGGGGAAAACCATGACAAAGTACATTTTCGTAACCGGCGGCGTTGTATCCGGGCTGGGTAAGGGCATTACGGCGGCCTCCCTTGGGCGGCTGCTCAAATGCAAAGGATTGAAGGTCGCCGCACAGAAGCTGGATCCGTACATCAATGTGGATCCCGGCACCATGAGCCCCTATCAGCACGGCGAGGTATATGTGACAGAGGATGGCGCCGAAACCGACCTGGATCTTGGTCACTATGAGCGCTTTATCGACGAGGATTTGAACAAATATTCCAACCTCACCACCGGTAAGGTGTACTGGAATGTACTGAACAAGGAGCGCCGCGGCGAATACCTCGGCTCCACCGTGCAGGTGATCCCGCACATCACCAATGAGATCAAGGACTTTGTTTACCGCGTAGGCAAGCAGACCGATGCGGATGTGGTCATTACCGAAATTGGCGGCACCATCGGCGATATCGAGTCACAGCCGTTTTTGGAGGCTGTGCGGCAGATCTCCCTGGAGGTCGGGCGGGAAAACAGCCTGTTTATCCATGTCACGCTGGTTCCCTTCCTGCGCGGCTCTGATGAGCATAAATCCAAGCCTACTCAGCACTCGGTCAAGGAGCTGCAGGGCATGGGTATCAACCCGAATATTATCGTGCTGCGCTGCGATGAGCCGCTGGAGGACTCCATTTTCAAGAAGATCTCTCTGTTCTGCAATGTAAAGCCGGATTGCGTGATCGAAAACATTACTCTCCCCTATCTCTATGAGGCGCCACTGATGCTGGAAAAGGCCCATTTCTCCGCCGTGGTATGCCGTGAGCTTGGTCTGGACGCGAAAGAACCGGATCTGCAGGAATGGTCGGATATGGTCGAACGCATCAAAAATCGCGAAAAGGAGGTACATATCGGCCTGATCGGCAAATATGTCCAGCTGCACGATGCGTACCTCTCGGTAGCGGAGGCCATGCGCCACGCCGGCTATACGCTGAATACCCACATCCGCATCCACTGGATTGACTCGGAAAACCTGACGGAGGCCAACTACCGGGAGGAGCTGGCCGGGCTGGACGGCATTATTGTGCCCGGCGGCTTTGGCAGCCGCGGCATTGAGGGCATGATCCTGGCCGCCCGCTATGCACGGGAGAGTGGATTGCCCTACTTCGGTATCTGCCTTGGCATGCAGATTGCCGTGATTGAATACGCCCGCGATGTGGCCGGGATAACCGATGCCCATTCCGGCGAGTTCGACGAGCTGTGCAAGCATAAGGTCATTGATTTCATGCCCGGCCAGAGCGACGATATTGACAAGGGCGGCACACTGCGCCTGGGCGCCTATCCCTGCGTGATCAAGCCCGGCACCACCATGGAACGCTGCTACGGCAAGCGGGAGATCTCCGAGCGCCACCGCCACCGCTACGAATTCAATAACGACTACCGCGAGGCGCTGACGGCTGCCGGGCTGACCCTCTCCGGCCTGTCGCCGGATGGCCGCCTGGTGGAAACGGTCGAGCTGACGGACCGCCCGTTCTTCGTCGGGGTACAGTACCATCCGGAGTTCAAGTCCCGTCCGAACAAGGCCCATCCGCTGTTCAGGGGCTTCATTGAGGCGGCACTGAATGGCAAGGAAAGCCGGGAGAAGTAACACCATGCAACCAAATGAAAATTATAAAAAGCTGAAAGGCTCCTACCTTTTTTACAATATCGAGCAACAGACCAAGGCCTATATGCAGCAGCACCCGGATGCCCGCCTGCTGCGCCTTGGCGTGGGCGATGTGACGCTGCCGCTGTGCGATGCCGTTATCCGGGCACTGCATAAGGCCGTGGATGACCAGGCAAATAAGGCAACCTTCCATGGATACATGCCGGAGTGCGGCGCCGAATTTCTGAAAGAGGCAATCTGCGGACACTACGCCCGGCGCGGCGTTACGCTGGATACCGAAGAGGTTTTTATTTCCTGCGGCGCCGGGGACGACCTCGGCAATATCCTTGATCTTTTTGCCGTGGATAATACCGCGCTGGTCATCGAGCCAACCTACCCGGCCTATGTCGATTCCAATATCATTGCCGGCCACCGGCTGATCCATTTGCCGGCAGACAGCAGCTGTGGCTTTGCGCCCCTGCCGGATGACAGCCTGCCGGCGGATATTATCTACATCTGTTCGCCGAACAACCCCACCGGCGCAGTCTTCACCCGCGAGAAGCTCCAGGCCTGGGTGGACTACGCCAATGCCTGCGGTGCGGTGATCATTTTCGATGCCGCCTATGAGGCGTTCATTGAGGACGAGACTATCCCCCACAGCATTTATGAGATCGAAGGCAGCCGCACCTGCGCCATTGAGATCTGCTCTTTGTCCAAAACGGCCGGCTTCACCGGCACCCGCTGCGGCTACACGATCGTCCCGCGCCAGCTTATGCGGGGGGGACTTTCCCTGCACGATATGTGGGTACGCAACCGCACCACCAAGACCAACGGCGTTTCCTACATCATCCAGAGGGGTGCCGCTGCGGTATTCACGCCGGAGGGACAGCAGCAGATCCACGAAAACATTGCGGTATACAAGCGCAATGCCGCTGTGCTGATGCAAGCGCTGGACACCTGTGGCATATGGTACTGCGGCGGCCACAACGCTCCCTATGTATGGATGCGCTGCCCGAACGGCATGGACAGCTGGGCGTGCTTCCGTTACCTGCTGAATGAGGCGCAGATCGTCGGCACGCCCGGCGAGGGCTTTGGCGCCTGCGGCGAGGGGTATTTCCGCTTTTCCGCCTTCGGCGACCCCGCGGATACCAAAGAGGCAGCCGCCCGCCTTGTACAAATTTTCGGAACAAAATAAGTACCGCCTGCAACGACGAGAAACGCCCGCCCGGAGAGCCTCTCCGGGCGGGCGTTGTTTAATTTTGTCTATCGCAGATCCAGCGCCGGCATACGCTGCCCACTGGCATTGTTATAGGATACTGCATGGCGGTCGCGGTCAAATTGCGGGCGATACGCCCCGCCGTGCAGGGGGGAAAAACGCGTATCGCTGACCACATAGCGGGAAGCAAAATCCGATGTGTAGCCATCAAACAACCAATAGTGCTCCGGCAGATAGCCGGCCTCCACCCGCTCGGCTGTGGTGACGCCGAAATAGGTAAAGGAGCCGTCTTTCTCCCATGTGGGGTCAGCAAAATACCAGCTGTCGCCCAGCTGCAGCATCGTCCAGGCATGGCCTTTATCCGCCGCCCCGGAGGAATGGGCACTGCACACCGGCATCGCGGTGATATCCAGCTGGGCCAGCAGAAACGCATACGCCCGCGCATAGGAGGTACACACACCGCGGCCGCTGGTGATGGCATCGTACACCTCTCGATAGCGGGGGTTACGGCAGGTTCTGTAATCCTCCGATTCAAGCGGCAATGCCGGCTGCATAGTGGTATCGTACTGCAGCGTCTGCGTAAATCGGCAATAGGCAATCAGCGCCTGCTCCGCCGCGGTGGCACCGGAAAGGCCGTCCAGAACGGACAGGCAGGCATCCTCAAACCGGCGGATAACCTGTTCATGCTCTGCCCGGCTGTTTGAGGTATAGTGGATCGTCAGCTCTTGATAAGCTTCGTTGACAAAATCCCTGTCGATCGCTGTATCAGCGAAGAAGACCGGACAGTAATAGGTCAGCAGCGTGTAGATGGCATAGGGATCCTCACGGTTATCGTAGGATACCGTGGTCTCGTAATTCAGATAGGCGTTTACCACCCTCCGGTACAGCGAAAGGCTGTGTACGCTCCAATATTCCAATGTCGCCTGCGGAATTTTATCATAGGCCAGGCGTGGGTGGTAGTTCGCCTCCCCACTGCTCTGTGCCGACCCGCTGCCAGCACTGTTCTGCCCGCCGGCAGTCGTGCCTTTCGATGCAGATGGCGCAGTTTTTGTCGCCGTGCTGCGGGAAGCCGTTGTTGTGCCAACCGGCACCGGCGGCGTACTCTCGTCGATGATGGCCGGGAGCGTAACCGCCGTGTTCTCTCCGGGGGTACGGTCGTCGGCGCCTGCCTCCACGCGGCTTGCGGATGACTCCCCCGGCGCAGCACCGGCATGCCGATGGAGCACCAGCGGCACTGTCACCGCTGCCACAAGCGTTGCCGCGGCCGCGGCCAGCGCGGCCGTTCGCACGGCCGGCAATGCAAGGATCCTCGGGAAAAGGCGGTTCATGCTGTCAAACTCCTTTTTTATACATTCGGCGGTAAGACCGTCTCCAGCTGCCCCAGATAGGCGTGAATGTCCCGCGCAAGCAGGTGGCCGGTCTCCGGCGCCGTGTAGTCTGCTACCGTTACCGAGGCATTGCTCACCCACGGCACAGTATGCATCTGCGCCAGGGGCACCCCACGCCACAGACACTCCTGCGTGCGGATGGCCGCTGCATGGGTCACAATGCAGACGGTGCTCCCCGGATGCCGCCGCACAATATCCGCCACGGCCGCGGCGATCCGGCTTTGCAGCCCGGCCACGCTTTCGCCGCCGGCGCAATGCGCCAGGCCGATCTGCTGTATCCACTGCCGGTAATCCGGCCGTGTCATCAGTTCGGTGAAGGGCCTGCCCTCCCATTCCCCGGCATGGATTTCCCGCAGCGCCGGCCGCATCCGCAGCGGCAGACCATGGCTGTCCGCCACCGGCTGCGCTGTCTGCACCGCCCGCAGCAGGTCGCTGGTATACACCGCATCCAGTGCCACGGTACGCAGATACTCCGCCGTGCAGGCCGCCTGCCGCCGGCCAAGCGGTGTCAGCGGTACATCCGTTTGCCCGGCAAAGATCTGCCGCTGGTTCGCTTCGCTCTCGCCGTGGCGAATAAAGTAGATACGCGTATGCGTTGGCACCGGGCAGACATCCGCCACCCGGCGGACGCTCAGCAGAGACATAGCCATACAGCTCCTTTTATCGACCCGACCCGAAAGAATAAAGCCGATGCAGCCAGTTTAGACAGGCGCATCGGCCAGTTGTCTTTTTTATTCGGACAAGACATAATCCACGCAGGCTACAACCTGCCCATGGCGGAGGTAGAGCCGCGGCACGCGGCGGCTGATCAGGCAGACAATCTCATAATTGATCGTTCCGCACCATGCCGCCAGCTCATCCGCCGAAAGCACCTGATCCCCATCCCGGCCAAAGACGGTCACCACCGCGCCCTCGCGGACACCGGGAATGCCGGTCACATCCAGCATGCACTGATCCATGCACACGCGGCCAAGCACCGGCACGCGGTGCCCTGCAACCAGCATACAGGCCCGGTTGGAACAGGCGCGCAGGTAGCCGTCTGCGTACCCGATCGGCACGGTCGCCACATCGGTCACCTCTGTGGTGGTATAGGTGCGACCATAGCTCAGCGGGGTATCGGCTGCCAGCTTTTTCACCATCGAAACGGTGGTCTTCAGCTCCATAACCGGCTGCAGGGCCGTCAGCATCGGCTGCATCCAGCGGTCGGGAGCCATACCATACAGGATCACGCCCGGCCGCACCATATCCAGGTGCATCTGCGGGAAGCGCACCGTGGCCGCACTGTTGCAGCAGTGGCGCAGCGCAAAATGGCAGCCTGCCTTCTCCGCCTCAGTGATCACAGCAGTAAACAGAGAGAACTGGTGCTCGGTAAAGCCGCCGTCATCCTCCTCATCCGCAGAGGCGAAGTGGGTAAATATCCCCTCAGCCACCAGCTGCGGCAGTGCACAGAGTTGCTTAAGCTCCTGCGCCACCGCCGGCGCCGCCGCCCCATCGTGGCACACAAAGCCTACACGCGCCATACCGGTGTCTACCTTGATATGCACACGCAGCGTTACCCCCGCCTGCTGTGCGGCGGCGGACAGCGCCTGCGCATGGGAAAGGGAGAGCACCGTCTGCGTGATATTGTACTCGGCCAGCCGCGCCGCCTCCTCCGGCGGCGTGTAGGAGATCACCAGTATCGGCTCCTGTATCCCGGCATGGCGCAGCTCGATCGCCTCTTCCAAATTCGAAACGCCAAACCAATCGGCTCCTCCCTCGCGCAGGGCGCCGGCTGCCTGTGCCGCACCGTGGCCGTAGGCATCCGCCTTCACAATTCCCATCATGCGGCAGCCGGGCGAGAGCAGGCTACGGATATACCGGGCATTCTCAGTTAAACGATCCAGATGCACCTGCGCCCAGGTGCGGCGTAAAAAAGCGTTCACGGTTTGCTCCTCTCTTTATATCCAAAATCGGCCGCAAGCAAGCAGTGCAGATACTGTCTTGGCGGTCAATACCCGCATTCCTCGCCCACCAGCAGCACACGGATGCGGCCGGGAATGGGCTGCGGCCCGGAAACAAGATAATTGCGGCAGATACGGCCGTCACCGGCACAGCCATCGGTCATACCGCCCTCCACATGTAGGCAGTGGCCGGTCTTCGCACAATAGGTATCGCACTGCAGACGCTGGGCATTGCGGGGGGCAGCCACGGTTTTGACCCGCCGGACGGCCGCCGGCAGATCCGGCACCAGCTTATTGATCCCCGCCACGATAATGACCGCCGCCGGGCCGTGGGCAATGGCCGCCACACGGTTGCTGCTGCCGTCAACATTATACAGCTCACCGTTTTCGGTGACCGCATTGGCCGAAGCAAGGTAAAAATCCACTGAGAAGCTTTGGCGGAAGATCGCCTGCCGCTGCTGCGGCGTCAGATCCGGCGCATAGCGATCCAGAAAGCGGTAGCGCCCGCTGCGCAGCAGCTCCAGCACCCCGGTCTCCGCCAGTGTCACCGAACCGCCGACAGCGACGCTCGCATCCTCGCTGAGCATCTTTTCCACAGCCGGCGCCACCTCTGCCAGAGTGGGCACATACTGTGCCGCCATGCGGTTGCGCTCCAGGTTCTTCAGGGTGCGTTCAATGCGTTCATCCATGGTTCATTCTTCCTTTCCTGTTCCTGTATTCCCGCAGCCACGGCGGAAAAAGCATTGCAAAAGCCGGACGGCTCTGCTACAATGATAGCCATACACGATCCATGACCGGAGGCGACAGCATCTAATGAAAAGCTTTATCTGTCGGCTGTGCCCGCGGCGCTGCGGCACCCTGCGCACAGAGGATAAAAACGGCGGCGGCCTATGCGGTATGCCCGCCATGCCGGTCATCGCGCGCGCTGCGCTGCATTTTGGCGAGGAGCCGTGCATCAGCGGCAAAAACGGCTCCGGCACCATCTTCTTTTCCGGCTGTGCACTGAACTGCCGTTTCTGCCAGAATGAAAAGATCAGCCACGGCAATTTCGGCCGCCCTATCACCGTGGAGCGGCTGGCCGACATCTTCCGTGAGCTGGAGGCGGCCGGCGCGCACAACATCAATCTGGTCAATCCGACGCACTACGCGCACGCCATACGACAAGCATTATTACTTTACAGGCCACAGATACCGGTCATCTACAACACCGGCAGCTACGAACGGGTAGAGACCCTGCGCGCACTGGACGGGCTGATCGACGGCTATCTGCCGGATTGCAAATATATCCACCCGGAGCCGGCCGAAACCTTTTCCGGCGCCGCCGACTACTTCACCTACGCCGGGCCGGCCATTTTGGAAATGGCGCGGCAGACGGGGCCGGTCACGCTGGGGGCGGATGGCCTGCTGCAGCGCGGCACCATCGTGCGGCACCTGGTATTGCCGGGGCACACGCGGGAATCCATGGCAGTGCTGGACTGGCTGGCACAGCATAAGGAGCAGCTGTGGGTCAGCCTGATGTTCCAGTACACCCCCATGGGCGATATTGCCGCCCACCGGGAACTGCAGCGCCCGCTCACCGCGCGGGAATGTGCCAAGGTATGGGCGCACATGGATGCCCTGGGCATCCGGAACGGCTATGTGCAGAGCCGGGAGAGCAGCGGCAGCGGGATGATCCCGGATTTCGACCTGACCGGTGTGTAAAGGCCGATCACTTTAATAGTACATACCCCATCTTTTTCTGCGCCTTGGCCAGCGTGCGGCCGGCCAGATAGCTTGCATGCTCGGCGCCGGCCTTCATCAGCTGTTCCAGCTGCGCCTTGTCCCCCATCAGTGTCTGCAGACGCTCCTGGATCGGGCATAGCTCGGCTGCCACAGCCTCACCGACCGCTGTTTTGAAGTCGCCGTAGCCCTTGCCGGTAAATTCGTCCTCAATCTGTTCGTGCGTTTTGCCGGTCAGGGCACCGTAGATTTCCATCAGGTTATTGATGCCGTCCTTGCCCTCAGCGTAGCGCACCTTCGCCTCGCTATCGGTCACGGCGCGGCGGAATTTGCGCAGGATGGTATCCTGATCGTCCTTCAGCGAGATAAATGCATTCACATTTTCATCCGATTTGGACATCTTTTTGGTCGGATCCTGCAGGGAGCGCACCCGTGCGCCGGCCTTCATGATATACGGCTCCGGCACCGTGAAGGTATTGCCGTACAGGCCGTTAAAGCGTTCGGCAATATTGCGGGTCAGCTCACAGTGCTGTTTCTGGTCCGCCCCAACCGGCACATAATCCGGCTGATACAGCAGGATGTCCGCCGCCATCAGCGTCGGGTAGGCAAACAGGCCAAGATTGATATTGTCCGCGTGCTTGGCCGATTTATCCTTGAACTGGGTCATGCGGGAAAGCTCACCGAACTGCGTACAGCAGGAAAGCAGCCAGCTGAGCTGCGTATGTGCCGGCACCTGCGACTGCACAAACAGCAGGCTCTTCTCTGCATCCAGGCCAATGGCCATCAGCAGCGCAAAGGTCTCCAGGATCTGGTGGCGCAGCTTGGCCGGCTCCTGCCGCACGGTGATCGCGTGCAGATCCGCCACGCCGAAAATGCAGTCAAACTCCTGCTCCATCTCCACCCAGTTGCGCAGGGCGCCGAGGTAGTTGCCGAGGGTCGGTACGCCGGTCGGCTGGATCAGGCTGAGTGCCCGCTTTTTTCGTTCTGTCACATTCGGGTTTTCCATTGTTTTGCTCTCCTTTGTTCCCACGCGGAATTTCTTCCTATTATATTACCACACTTCCATTGACTTTTTCAACAGATAAATGTAAAATATATGCATTGAAATCACAGGAGGATCAATCACTTATGTCTGTTTATGAGGAATTGGCGCAGGCGATGTTCCCGGCCATCACCAAAACGCCGGCAGAATACGAGGCGCAGTACCCGCCCCGCCCGCTGAAGGACGGCGCACGGGTAACCCGCATTGCCCCCTCCCCCACCGGATATCTGCACCTTGGCACCTTCTTTACCGCCATGGTCAATCGTCTGACGGCGGATGCCACCGACGGCGTATTTTATTTCCGCCTTGAGGACACCGATAAAAAGCGGGAGGTCGAGGGCGGCGCCGACGACATTCTCAAGGGGATCAACGATTTCGGGCTGACGATTGATGAGGGCTTTGTTGCCCCCGGTATTGTGCGCGGCGATTACGGCCCCTACCAGCAAAGCCTGCGCGCTGAGATCTATCAGGCCTATGTGAAGGATCTGGTTGCCAAAAACCTGGCCTACCCCTGCTTCTGCACCGAAGAGCAGCGGCAGGCGGCCCGCCAGCAGCAGGAACAGCAAAAGCAGCGCACCGGCTACTATGGGGCCTATGCTCTGTGCCGCAGCCTGCCGGCCGAGGAGGCGCTGGCGCGCGTACAGCGCGGCGACAGCTTTGTGGTACGGCTGCGCTCCATGGGCAGAGAGGAACACCGCATCAAATTCGACGATATGATCAAGGGCACCATTGAGATGCCGGAAAACGATGAAGATATCGTGCTGCTGAAATCCGATGGCATCCCCACCTACCACTTTGCCCATGCCATTGACGACCATCTGATGCGCACCACCCATGTGATCCGCGGCGACGAGTGGATCTCCTCTGTGCCGAAGCACCTGCAGCTATTCAAGACGCTGGGCTTTAAGCCGCCGAAATATGCCCATGTCAGCCCCATCATGGTAGAGGACAATGGCAATAAGCGCAAGCTTTCCAAGCGCAAGGACCCACAGGCGGCCATGCACTTCTATGCCCAGCAGGGCTACCCGGCCGACAGCGTACTGGAGTACCTGCTGACCATCGCCAACAGCGATTTTGAGGACTGGCGACGCGCCAACCCGGATGCCCCGCGCAGCGCCTTCAAATTCAATCTCAAGAAAATGAGCGTATCCGGCGCCCTGTTTGACCTGGACAAGCTGAATGATGTCAGCAAAAATGTCATCTCCCGCATGCAGGCCGGCACGGTGCTGGAGCTGGTGCTGAACTGGGCCAAGGAGTTTGACCCGGCCTTTGCTGCCCTGCTGGAACGCGACCGCGCCTATGCGCTTGGCATTTTCTCCATCGACCGCGGCAACGCCAAACCCCGCAAGGATATTGCCCGCTGGAGCGATGTGAAGGAGTATATTGCCTATTTCTTTGCGGAAACCTATGAAAATCCGCTGGAGCTGCCGGAAACCATTGCACCGGCCGATGCCGCTGCGATCCTGCGCCAGTACGCCGCCGTGTACGATCCTGCGCAGGATAAGCAGGCATGGTTTGATACCGTGAAAGGGCTGTGTGCCGGTCTCGGCTTCTGCCCGGATGTGAAGGAATACAAAAAGCACCCGGCAGATTTCAAGGGGCATGTAGGCGATGTCAGCACGGTCATCCGGATAGCCGTGACCGGCCGGCGCAACACCCCCGACCTGTGCGCTATTATGCAGCAGCTGGGCACCGAAACGGTGCAGCAGCGCCTGCAGGCAGCCATACACACATTTGAAAATCGTATCTGAGGTGATAAACAATGGCGGAAAACACAAATTTTATCCACGCAATCATTGATGAGGAGCTGGCCGAGGGCGGCCGCTGCTATGGCCAAACGGTTCATACCCGCTTCCCGCCGGAGCCGAACGGCTACCTGCACATCGGCCACGCCAAAGCCCTGTGCATTGACTTTGGCACGGCGCTGAAATACGGTGGCCAGTGCAATCTGCGTATGGACGACACGAACCCCACCAAAGAGGATGAGGAATTTGTGGATGCCATCCAGGAGGATATCCACTGGCTCGGCTTTGATTGGGACGACCGCTTTTACTATGCCTCAGACTATTTTGAGACCATGTACGAGCAGGCGGTCGGCCTGATCAAAAAGGGGCTGGCCTATGTATGTGAGCTGACCCCCGACCAGGTACGCGAAAACCGCGGCGACCTGACCCATCCGGCCGTCAGCCCCTACCGCGACCGGCCGATGCAGGAGAGCCTGGAGCTGTTTACGCGGATGCGCGCCGGCGAATTTCCCGACGGCCGCATGACGCTGCGTGCCAGGATTGATCTGGCCAGCGGCAACTTCAATATGCGTGACCCGGTCATCTACCGTATCAACCATTGCCCCCATCACCGGCAGGGCACCAAATGGTGCATCTATCCGATGTACGATTTTGCCCACCCCATCGAGGATATGATCGAGGGTATCACCCACTCGCTGTGTTCGCTGGAATTTGAGGATCACCGCCCGCTGTACAACTGGGTGGTGGAAAATGTGGACATTGATGCCGCCCCGCGGCAGATCGAGTTTGCCCGGCTGGGCATCAACTATACGGTCATGTCCAAGCGTAAGCTGCGCAAGCTGGTGGAAGAGGGCTATGTCTCCGGCTGGGACGATCCCCGTATGCCCACCCTGTGCGGCCTGCGCCGCCGCGGCTACACGCCGGCCTCCATCCGCACATTCTGTGATAAGATCGGCGTGGCGAAGGTGCCCAATACCGTCGAGGTGGCGCTGCTGGAGGCCTGCCTGCGGGAGGATCTGAACGAGAACGCCCGCCGCGCCATGGCGGTGTTGCGCCCGGTAAAGCTGACCATCACCAACTACCCAGAGGAGCAGCAGGATATCTTTGCTGTGGAAAACAACCCCGCGAAGCCCGAAGAAGGCACCCGCGATGTGACCTTCTCCAAGCACCTGTGGATCGAGGCGGACGACTTCATGGAGGAGCCGGCAAAGGGGTACTTCCGGCTGTTCCCCGGCAACGAGGTACGGCTGAAATCCGCCTATGTGATCAAGTGCACCGGCTGCGTAAAGGATGCCGACGGCCATGTGGTGGAGGTCCTGGCGGAATATGACCCCGCCAGCAAGGGCGGCAACACCGCCGATGGCCGCAAGGTAAAGAGCACCATCCACTGGGTGGACGCCGCCACGGCAGTGGACGCCGAGGTACGGCTGTACTCCAATCTCTTTGCCGATGCCGACCCCGACGCCGGCGATAAGGATTTCCTGACCTGCCTGAACCCGCAATCGCTGGAAACCCTGCACGGCTGCAAGCTGGAGGCCGCCCTGGCCGACAGCCAGGCGCCCGCCGCCTATCAGTTCATGCGGCTTGGCTACTTCTGTGTGGACAATAAGGACAGCCAGCCGGGGCATCTGGTATTCAACCGCGCCGTCTCCCTGAAGGATAGCTTCAAAGCAAAATAACAGCCCAAAACCGGGATCGACCGCCACAGGTTCACTGCCTGTGGCGGCCGATTTATTTTTGTCTGTGTTTGGCCGGCGGATATGGCGTTTTGACATCTGTCACGCCCAAAAGATAATCCACACTGGTTTCATGAAACTCCGCCAAGGCGATCAAAACCTCACTGGGAACATCGCGCGTGCCAAGCTCATACCGGGAATAGGCCACCTGGCTGCAATGAAGGTAGTCCGCAATGTCCTTTTGACGCAAATCCCGATCCTCCCGCAACCCACGAATACGACTGTACACAAATGATCCCTCCCGCTTTTTTACACGGGGTATTATAGGATAAACCGAAATGGTATATCGACATATAAACCAAATTGGTATATAGTATAAGTGGTTCCGGAAACCGAATACAGTCGAAAAGAGGAAGATCATATGAAATGCAGCAAATGCGGACAAGAATACGAGGGGAATTTTTGCCCGAATGGGTGTAACTCACCGGCCTATATCAATCCGCCGGCAGCCGCACCAAACACCGAAAAGCAGGGAGCGCCGACATGGGCAATCATTCTCCTGCTGTTCCTGTTCTTTCCGGTCGGCATCGCCTTGATGTGGGCGAAAAAAAGCTGGCCGGTGTGGATCAAAGTGCTTATTACCGTACTATTTGCCGGTGCGGTTCTTGTCTACGCAGTTGCCCCGGAAGATGGATTCCCGGCAAAAGAGCCAGGCACAAACACTACACTGATCGAGACCCCGGTGCAAAGCGATAACAGCACCGCGCTGACCGAAAGCACCCCTGCCACGGCAAAGGACCGGTTCTTCATTAACGAAACGGCAAACCTCAGAACGATCAGGGTCACGGCAAATGAAATGAAGGAGTCCCTTGGCAGCAAGTATATTAATGCGGACGATGGAAAGGTGTTTGTCGGTGTAAAATTCACCATAGAAAACATTTCCGGCGAAGAGCAAAGCATCAGCACCGGTTTATTGTTTGACGCTTACGCCGATGGGATAAAACAAGAGTATTCCATTTCTGCCAATATGGCTTTTTCCGAGGGAACACTGAGCGGTACGCTTTCCCCCGGCAAGAAGCTGGTTGGCTGGTACGCGGTCGAAGTACCGGAGAATTGGAAAGAGCTGGAGTTTCAGGTCAAGTCGTCCTGGCTGTCCAGCACCAAGGCAACCTTTGTGCTGAAAAAATAACCGTGCAAACGGCCGGCCACCTCTGTGCGAGGTGGCCGGCCGTTTCTCTTGCCGTCCGCGGAGAATCTTAATGGCGGCTGTAGATCACCGTCAGATCCGGATGCAGCTGCAGAATGGAGGCAGGGATGCGGGGGGTGATCGGCCCGTAAAAGGCCTGCTGCACGATTTCCTCCTTGGCAGCGCCGTTGGCGATCAGCAGGATCTTCTTTGCCTGCATAATGGAGATCATGCCCATCGTCACCGCCTTGCGCGGCACCTGCTCCACGCTCTCAAAAAAGCGGGCATTGGCCTGAATGGTCGAAGGAGCAAGATCCACCACATGGGTATCCCGCTCAAAGCAATCTGCCGGCTCATTAAAGCCAATGTGTCCGTCCAGCCCGATGCCAAGCAGCTGCAGATCAATGCCGCCCAGCGCACGGATCTGGGCGTCGTACTTCCGGCACTCAGCCGGCAGATCCTCCGCCACGCCATTGGGCACAAAGGTGTTCTCCGGCCGGATATTGATATGGTCAAAGAAATGCTGCTGCATGAAATAGCGATAGCTCTGCGCGTGGTCGGCCGGCAGCCCGACATACTCATCCAGATTGACCGAGCGGGTGCGGCAGAAATCCACATCCCCCTTCTGATACCAGCGGATAAGCTGCTCATATGCTCCTACCGGCGAAGACCCGGTGGCCAGGCCAAGCACACAATCCGGCTTCATGATCACCTGCGCCGAAAGAATATTGGCCGCCTGGCGGCTCATCTCCTCATATGTATCAACGGTGATAAACTGCATTTTTACGACTCTCCTTTTTCAATATGGTATCTCACTGTATGGTCAGGCATTTTCCGGCCGGCGGTACACCTCGCGCCCGCCAACATAGGTGGCACACACCGTCAGCTGCTCATCCAGCACCGCCAGGTCTGCCCGCTTGCCCGGCGCAAGGCAGCCGCGGTCGTGCAGACCAAGGGTACGCGCCGGGTTGGCAGTTACCGTGCGCACGGCGCTTTCCAGCGGCACCCCGCAGCGCCGCACCAGGTTGCGCATACCGTCCAGGATGGTGGAGGTGCTGCCCATCAGCGTGCCGTCCTCCAGCCGCGCAAGGCCATCCTTGACAATGATCGGTCGTCCATCCGTGTGGATATAGGTGCCCTCCGGCAGCCCAGCCGCCGAAAAAGCATCGCTGATGAGGTCGATGTGGTTTTCCCCTTTCAGCCGATACACAAGCTCCACCACCGGCTGCGCCACATGGCCGAGGTCTGCGATCAGCTCACAGGTCACACGGTCATCCAGCAGCACAGCAGCCAGGATGCCCGGCTGGCGATGATGCAGCGGCGACATGGCATTGAACACATGGGTGGCCAGTGTGGCGCCCCATTCGATTGCCGCCTTGGCCTGTTCATAGCTGGCGCCGGAATGACCGATCTCGGTCACGATCCCCTGCCCGGCCGCCCAGCGGATGACCGGCTCTGCTCCCGGCAATTCCGGCGCCACCAGCAGCTTGCGGATGCGCCCGCCAGCCAGCTGCTGCCACCGCTGCACCTTGGCCAGATGCGGAAGCTGGAGCACGGTGGGATCGTGCGCGCCCTTATGTTCGGGCGAAATGAACGGCCCCTCCAGATACATGCCCACCATCTGCGCACCGGGCGCCGGGTGATCCATGTAGGCACGGCCGGCGGTAAGATAGCGTTCGGTCACCGCATCCGGCGAGGAGATCAGCGCCGGCACAAAGCTGGTGATGCCGTGCACCGCCATAAAGGTGGAAAAGGTCGCAAACGCACTTTCCTCCCCCAGTGTGCTGTCCAGCCCCATGGCACCGTGGAAGTGCGTTTCAATCAGCCCCGGAAGCACCAGCTTTCCCTCCAGCTGGTGCACCGTCTCCCCCGGCTGGGGCTCCAATGCCCCGATCTGCACGATCCGGTCATCCTCCACGCGCATATCACCGGTAAAAAAGCGGTAATCGCTGCGCAGTATCCGGCCATTTTTCAACAGCATAGCTGCCGCCTCCTTATATGGACGCCCATCAAGCCCCTTGACAGGCATAATAGATTACAGTATTATTATAAAAGCAATCGTTTGTGATTGCAATAGCCGGCGTATAGGTTGATAAACAATCAAAAACGCTCATGCAGGGAGAGCTTTTATGCTGAAAAATGAACGACAGGAACGCATACTGGAGCTGATCGACGAACACCGCTATGTCACTGCGCAGCAGCTCAGCCGGCTGCTGTATGTCAGCCTGCCCACCGTGCGGCGGGATCTTGCCGAGCTGCAGCAGCAGGGGCTGATCCTGCGCAACCACGGCGGTGCAAAAAAGGCCGGAGAAGGCACGGTGGAGATCCCACTGAGCTTCCGCAATTCCTATAAGCAAAAGGAAAAAAAGCGCCTGTGCCGGGCAGCGGCCACCCTGGTAAAGGATGGCGACACCCTGTTCATTGACGGCTCCACCACCCTGCTGCCGATGGCCGACTGCCTGGCAGACCGCCGCAATCTGACGGTCATTACCAATGGCATTCCGCTGGCAATGCTGCTGAACAACCGCCATATCCGCACCTACTGCACCGGCGGTGAGCTGCAGGAGGCATCCGTTGCGATGGCCGGCCGCTACGCCGAAGAGCTGCTGGCGCATTTTAATGTGGATACGGTGTTTTTTTCAGCCTATGGGATCAACGACCGCGGGTATATTGTGGATACCGCCCTGCCGGAAATGCAGCTGTGCTGCGCTGCGATCCACGCGGCAAAACAGGCGGTATTTGTGTGCGATGGCGGAAAATTCTGCCGCACTGCTCCGCACAATATCCTGCCCCTGCAGCAGCTTGACCGCCTGGTGACCAATACACAGCCGCCAAAGGCGCTTCACTTTCCGCCCGCACGGCTGCTGCTGACCGACGAATAAGCGGACAAACAGGCCGGCTCTGTACAAAAACTGTACAGAGCCGGCCTGTTTGGTTTCTCCACTGGCTGGGCAGCGCCTATGGGTGACGCTTTTCCCGCCGGTATTCCATCGGGGTTTGCCCGCTATGGCGGCGGAATGCGGCGCCAAAGGCGGAGGCACTGGCATACCCGCAGGCAACGGCGATCTCCGCCACCGAACGGTCGCTGCTTGCCAGCAGCCGTCTGGCGGCGCGCAGCCGCACCTGCTGCAGGTATTCCATCGGCGGCACGCCGGTCAGCTCCACAAAGCTATGGGCAAGATAGTACCGGTCATAGCCAAACCGCTCCCCCAGCTCGCGCAGCGTCAGCGGCTGATCAAAATTCTGGGTGATATACCGCAGCACCTCACGGATGCGCGTCGGCCGTTTTCCCGCAGCGCTGCGGTCGGCGGCCACCGTATGCCGCCGGGAAAGCTGCGCTAATATCTCGATGCATTTGGCAATCACCACGGTCTTATGGTGCGGCCGCTTTTCGGAAAGTTCCTGGGAAATATCGCCGACGCAGCGATGGAGCTGCCGATCGGTAAACTGCGCAGCAAATTCCGTCTGCGCGATCGGAAATCCCCATTCCTGGCACAGCTCACAGCCGATGATCAGGCAATCATACAGGCAGCTGCCGTCCGTGGCAAGCACATTGTGCAAACAATTGGAATTGATCACCACCAGATCGCCCGCTTTTGCCAAATAGGGCTCTCCGTCGATCAGCACAGTCGCCCTGCCGCTGAGAAAGCGCAGAATTTCCAGCGCTTCGTGCCAGTTCGCCCCACAGGAATCGTGGAACATATGCACATCCGGCAGTGGCGGCCGCTCATTCCGGCTTTGTAGATAATCGGTATGGAAGAAGATCGGAAACTGCTCATCCGTATACCGGTGCACCTCATACAGATTTCGGCTGGCCATCCGCATCGCCCCCTTTCCGCAAATTATATAGACTTTTTTGCCATTTTGCAAGGAATTTTCCTGAAAAAAGCGCAAAATCACCACATTTCTATTGACATAGGACGCAAAGCCGGTATAATGAGCATAATAGTACAAGGGAGGCATAGCATGAATCGGGATTTTATCCGGGAGTTTTCCCGCGAATTGGATTTTCCGGCCGAGGCCGAGGCGGCGCTGCTTGCTGCAGCCGACGCCGTACAGGCAGATACCCAGGCCAATGCGGTGATGGAGCGCGAGCTGCACCGGTATTTCAGCGATGAGACCCACAATCTCTACGACAGCTTTTTTGCCGTGCAGGCGGCAGCAAAGCCCCTGCCGGTGGAAACCGGCACGGTGGAGCTGCTGTTTTACATCCTGTGCGCCGAGCATCTGCGCATACTGTATGCACAGGCCGGCTATACGCCGCAGATGTACCGCGACGCCATGATCGACCTGCGCTGTAAGCTGTTTGAGTGTCACCAGGTGAAGGGCTTCTGGGGCTCCTTCGTGGACTACTGGTACAATGGTTTCTACTCCCTGGAGCGGGTGGCACTCGGCCGTCTGCAGTTTGAACGCTGTACCATGCCCCCCTGCATTTCGCCCGATGGGCGCATCTGCTTTGCCGGCGGCGAAAAGGCGATCAATATCCACATTCCCTCCCGTGGGCCGCTGGATGCAGATGCCGTACAGGATGCATTCCGGCAGGCAGCCGCTTTCTATGCGGCGGAATTTCCCGGCGATACGGTGCTTCTGCGCTGCCATTCCTGGCTGCTCTTCCCCGGTCACCAGGTCATGCTGCCGCCGGAAAGCCGCATTCGGCAATTTGCCGATATGTTTACCCATATATTCACCGATATTGACGGGACAAAGCATGATATGTGGCGCATTTTTGGCGATGTGGATCTGACAAAGCCGGAAAATCTGCCGCGCAACAGCGGATTACAGCGTGCCTATGCCGATTGGCTGCTGGCCGGCCGGCCGGTTGGCTCCGGCATGGGCATCCGCTACGAAAAAAAGCCCTGAAATCTTTCTTACATTTCTGCAGCGCTCCGGGAGCAATGGCTTTCCGGAGCACTGTTTTCTTTCTCCGGCTGTTTTTACATCATTTATGAATAAACATTGCATATTTTGTAAACATTAGCACTCTACTATTGACAGTGCTAATTTTAGCGTTATAATGAAGGCGATCCTTGAGAAAGGGCACAGAGCCCCGGGAAAGGATCGGCCAAAAGTGGTAACAGGCGGCTGCGATACCGGCCACGGTGTGCAGACGCCGCAAGCGTCGAATGGAGGTATGTCTTATGTTACCGAGTGTGTTTGGTGAGAACCTGTTTGATGATTTCTTTTCGGATCCCTTTGATATGCTGCCCATGCGCGGCCGTGATCCGCTGTATGGTAAGCATGGCAAAAACCTGATGAAGACGGATATCCGCGAGACGGACGGCTCCTACGAGCTGGATGTTGACCTGCCCGGCTTCAAGAAGGATGAGGTCAATGTGGAGCTGAAGGATGGCTACATGACCATCTCCGCCGTGAAGGGCGTGAACAAGGATGAAAGCGACAAGAAAGGCCGCTACATCCGCCAGGAGCGCTATGCCGGCGCCTGCAGCCGCAGCTTCTATGTCGGCAAGGATGTACTGCCCTCGGATGTGTCCGCCAAATTTGAGGACGGCATCCTGCGCATCTCCGTGCCCAAGGTTGAGCAAAAGAAGCTGCCGGAAAGCTCCTCGATCGCCATTGAATAACCGTTCCCGGCAATGCCTCCCCTGCAATTATGCAGGGGAGGCATTTTTCGTACCGACTGAACAGAAAAAAACACGCAGCTGCAGTTTCAGCAGCTGCGTGTCGGAATTTTTTCTTTTAATATTTAATACTCGCTGTCGTCGTAATCCGGCAGGCTGCAGCCTTCGCAGCGAATAACCGAATCGATCGTATTGACCGCCCCGAATTTTTTCGATTCCATTTGCTCCAGCGTGATCGGCGCAATGACCGCTTTCAGCGCCTCACGCCGTTCCGCTGTCCAGCTATCCGTGAATTGCCCCTTTTCCCACGAAACAGCTACATTGGAGAAGGAAACACCCTGCGCCTGATAAATGTAAAAATTCACCGGCTTAAAATGGCAGTGGTTCGGGAAACCAAAACCCTCGGTAAGGAGATGGCCGGGTATATAATGCTTGGGGCACGGCGTGATATGGAAAAAGGCATTTGACAGGCTGATATCGGTTATCTCTCCGGGTTTATCGGCACTGATAAGCCCGCACCCGTTGCCGTTTACCGTAAGCCCGGAAAGCACCACCGAACGCACTGTGCCCTCTATGCTGGAGATCACAAAGGCATTGCCTGGGCGCGTCTGTTTAGCGGTAACATTGCTGATCGTAATATTAAAGATATCCCCCCGGCGGGCGTTTATGTCAAAAACACCGGCAGCGTCAATAACCGTGCAGTTTGTCACCGTAATATTGGACAGAGTAGGCCGCTGCACCGACGCATCATTTCCGAAGATATAAAACCGGAAAGCATGCACAGAGGTCTCCAGCACACAATCAGATACCGTAAACCCGCTGCCGCTTACACCCCAGTCGGAATCGATCGCAATGCAGTCATCCCCGCAGCGGATATTGCAGGAACGGATGATCACATTTTTGCAGGAGGAAATATGCACGCCGTCGGTATTGATCCCGTAGGTTTTTCCGCGGATGGTCAGATCGGCCAGCAGAATATCGGCGCACCGGATAAAATTGTACGCATAGCAGGGATAGTCCTCACACAGCATGCCCGAAATCGTGATGCAGCTGGAGTCCGATGCATTAAGCATGTGAAAACGCCACGGCTTGGCCTTGGTGTAGAACCACGCCTCCGCCGAAATGCAGGGTTCAAACTTTTCTGACAGAGCATGCGTAAACTGCCAAAAGGCCTGATCATTGGCACGCAGGCGTCCGCCGCTTATGCAGATATTTTCCGCATGGCTGATATTAAGAAATCCCCGAAAGGACTCCCCATGCTGATAATCCGCCGGGTCATCGGAGGCAACCAGCACCGTGTTCCGGCTCATCACGAGCTCGGTATTGCTGCCAATGTGCAGCTCCCCGCACAAATACTCCCCCGCAGGGATATACAGGGCTTCTCCTGTTTGGCTTGCCGCATCCAGGGCTTTCTGTATAGCTTTGGTATCCTTTGTTTTTCCGTCGCCGGTGGCACCGAAGTTTTTTGCATTCAGCATCTTGTCACGCTCCGTTCAATCGCAATATTTTACAGACATCAACCGTTTCTTCCAGCAGAATGTCACACATCCGGTAAGCCCCGAATGCCACGCAATTATACCATACGGTTTGCAAAAAGCAATGGAAAAATCTATCACTTTTTTCAACGGAGAATAGGCAACGCACTCCCGCAGAAATGCGCTGCGGAAGTGTTAGAAAAAGTGTTAGAAATCCGCAAAAAACACACCAGAAAGCAAAAAACAAAAAGCCCCGAAACCCATTGGTTTCAAGGCTTTTCGCTGGTGGAGATAAGCGGGATCGAACCGCTGACCTCTTGAATGCCATTCAAGCGCTCTCCCGGTTAGTGCGGTTACATACCCCCCTAAACCGGTGCAAAAGAGCGCTTCAATACGCGGGCAACCCCAAAACACACCCTGAATGTCTTTCATTATAGTCAAAGAAAGCCCGTATATCAAGGAAAATAATTTTCTGCTTTGCGCCCCTCCACGGCATGATATAATTTTTGTGTCCATGTTGGAAAGGAGGTGCAGGCATGGAAAAAGAATATATTGCCGGAGAGCCCCAACGATACGAAATTGGCGGTCGAGTTTTTATCGTTGAGCCACGGTACAGGAAAGACGGTGAAAGCATGGCAGACATCTTGCTAAAGCTGATGTTAGCCGACTTGGACGAAGAGATGCGAGCAGCGAGCAAAACTACAATAGTCTAAAATTATAATTGTCAATCTGGCAGTCAGCAAGAGGTTTTTATTCTAACAAAAGCTCCCGTTGCCTAAGTCTTTATAGGCAGCGGGAGCTTAAAATTGAGAACAACGCCGCCTAACAGGACAACGGGCGGCGTTTTCATATATAAAACCATGAAGGGAGGTCACTTCCACCCGGCCAGTCTGCGGACTGGCTTTTTTCATGCCACAAAAAGGAGGTTTGCAAATGGCAGATGATAAGAAAAACATTCCCGAGGCAGCCCCGCCCACCGAGGCTCCCGCTCCTGCGGTAGAAAATGCCGTCGTGCCGGAGCAGCCCGCTCCCGAGCCTGCGCTGACCGACGCAGAGACGGTCATGCTGGAACATGAGGGGCAGGCGGCACTCTTTGAAATGGGCGATGCCGTGCCTGATCCCGCTGACGCTGTTACCCACGCCGAGGTGGAGGAGCCTGCCGCTCCCGAAGTCCCCAAGGCTGAAAAGGAACAGG
>ERZ808246.269-NODE-269-length-46594-cov-5.583854_pt1 | contig 46594 bp, 41 predicted proteins | sample MGYA00521083_ERZ808246 | MGnify/ENA primary metagenome ERZ808246 (study PRJEB31516, sample SAMN03275577) | gut metagenome | biome: mammalia-associated habitat; material: feces | host: Papio cynocephalus | place: Kenya | collected 2012-07-07 ... | reverse complement strand
GAAGATAGCCATCGGATAATCCCTAAAAAGCGGAGGGGAAAACCCTAAAACAAAGGTGTTGTTTGTTTCAAACAGTCAACATGCAGGCATTAATACTCTTTGTTATAATTAAATGCTTGTGTATGACAAAATGTGTTGCTGTTAGTTATGAAATGTTGTAAAATGCTTACTTTGATATATATCAGTAAAACATAGTGATATGCAAAATATTCGATTTGGTGACATTGTGATAGTTGTTTTTGTTTATCTTTGCATCGGGAAACAGAAAATCTGTTTTTGACGACAAGTTTCACTTAAAGATGCGATTATGGTAAAAAAGATTGTATTGTTAAGTATGATGTTAGGGATTTTTGTATCAAAAGGCCTAGCACAGTGGAGAAAAATGGAGATGCCGGAAGAAACTATTGAACAGAAGGCAATGTTGGCAACTTCTTCTAAGGATTTAAAAACTTGGATGACTTATCTCACCTCACCAGTTTGTAGAGGAAGACTAACAGGCGATATAGGATTTTACAAGGCTGTGGATTATGCAACAGATTTATTCAAACAGTGGGGCTTGCAACCGGCAGGCGACCAAGGCACTTTCCGACAGAGTTTCCCTCATCCCTATGTGATGCCTAAAGAAGGCGGATTTTTTACATTATATATTCCTTCGGGCAAGGGATGGATAAGTAAGCGATATGATTATCCGGATGATTATATGGTAGGAGGAACCTCTGACACAGGATTCCTTAAGTTCCTCCCATTGGTCTATGTGGGATATGGAATCACAGCTCCGGAACTGGGGTACGACTCATATAAAAATGTAGATGTAAAAGGTAAGATTGTAGTTTGCGAACGAGATGTGCCCTATCAAGGGGAAGACCCTAAGTTGCAAAAGGCTTGGATGCCTTACCAGTACCATAATTTCAAAATGACTAATGCTGTAAAGCATGGTGCTGCTGGTATGTTGTATATTTCTACGGCAGGTAATTCAAATCCTGGTTACAACAAGAACTTTGTTTATTGTTGCATCAGTGATAGTGTAGCCAAAGATATTTTCAAGGCAGCCAACAAAGACCATAGTCTGCTTAAAGACAAAATGAATAAGACGCTGAAACCTTACAGCTTCCCTTTGAATTGCAAAGCCGATGTCAAGGCTATCACCGAATGGCATCCTGAGGGAGTGGGATGTAATGTGGTAGCGGTAATCCCTGGTACAGACCCCATACTGAAAGATGAATATATTACGATTGGTGCCCATCTAGATCATATTGGATTCCAGCCAAAACTCTGTCCAGGTGCTTTGGACAACGCTTCAGGCTCTGTAATCATCATGGGTGTAGCCAAGGCACTGGCCACATCAGGCTTCAAGCCAAAAAGAACAATTGTTGTTACCCTCTTCGGAGGTGAGGAAACGGGACTCATCGGAAGTGAATTTATGGCAAATCATCCTATATTTCCAGATAAGGAGCATCGCTTGGTTATCAACATCGACTGTTTGGGAGATGGATATGGTTTAGGAGCAATGGTCGCCAAGAAAAATAGCTCTTTATTCACTTACATCAAAGATGCAAATGAGAAAACCGTGCAGCGTCCACTCTTGCTCATTCCTGGCAGAGACGAGATAGTCACTAGGCCTCGTACAGATGAGGCGAATTTCTTTGTGAAAGGCATTCCTACCATCTCGCCATTTGCGTTCGGGTCTACAGTGAAGATTCCGTATCATGTGCCAGGGGACACAATGGACTATATAGATTTCGATGTTTCAAGAGATGCAACCAAATGGGTTGCTAAATTGTTGATGGAACTGTCAACGGTTGAAAAGCTTGAAATCAGTAAGTAACCATAAAAATATCAGCGTATGGTAAAAAGAATTATGTTTATGCTGACAGGCGTTTTATTCTGTTTAAGCTTGTTGGCACAGGATAACATTACCGTGAAAGGAACGGTAATAGATACGGAAAATGAGCCTATCGTGGGTGGTAGTATCATCATAAAAGGTACCAAAACTGGTACAGTGACTGATGTTGATGGACACTTTGTGCTGCCAAATCTTAAAAAAGACGCTGTGTTGGTGTTTAGCTACATAGGAATGAACACCAGGGAAGTAAAAGTGAACGGAAAGACGGAGCTGAACGTCACCTTGAAAAACTCAAACGTCAGCTTGGACGAGTTGGTAGTCGTGGCATACGGAGTGCAAAGCAAGAGGGCCTTGACAACGTCTATATCGAATGTGAATACAGACAAGTTGAAAGATGTTCCAGTTAATAGCATTGACCAGGCGTTGCAGGGCAGAGCCACAGGCGTTAGCATTATTACTCCTACTGGTGGAGTGGGAGAGGCTCCTATTGTGCGAGTCAGGGGCGTAAGCTCTATTACATCTGGCACACAGCCTCTCTATATCGTAGACGGTATGCCTATAGAAACAGGAAACACGTCTTATAGTGGAAATGTCAATGCCTTGGCCGACATCAACCCTACCGACATTGTAAGTATGGCTGTACTCAAGGATGCAGCCGCAGCTGCAATGTATGGTTCACGTGCCGCCAATGGTGTTATTTTAATTACGACTCGTCAGGGTAGTAAAGGGAAAACTCGTGTGTCCTATGATGGATATGTTGGATTCACAAATGCCACGAAATTCTTCGACGTAATGAATGCTCAACAGTATGTCGATTTCAAGAACATGGCGGTGAAAAACAGATATGGAACAGACGAAATGAGCCTAACGGCAAACTATACATCCAAATACGGTGATAAGGCTTTCAATCCTTGGACGCTGTCAGATGGCAGTATGGTCGACACGGACTGGAGCAAGGAAGTGCTACGTACAGGTGTAGAGCATAGCCATACCGTCTCTTTGTCTGGAGGAAGTGACAAGGCGCAGTTCTTTCTGTCTGGTAACTATGACAACCAAAAGGGCATGGTGAGAGGAGATAAGTACAGTCGCTTTAGCCTTAGTGCCAATGGCAATGTCAACGCTACGAATTGGATGAGGTTAGGCGGTAGTGTGAAAGCATCGACCTCCAACACCGCCTATACTGATGGGGCTAGAAAAGGTGGTCAGTATGCCACGGAGGGCTTTACCCGTCTTGCTTTGATCTTGCCTCCTAATGTACCAGCATACAATGAGGATGGCACACCTTATCTTGGTGAGTCTGGTTATATTGGTAGGGCTCCTAACACCGTTTTCAATGGATATACAAACCCAGCAGCCTTGCTTTATTATGGCAGCGGTGTAAAGACCGACATCATACGTTTCATCGGAATGGCTTTTGCTGAGTTTCATTTGGCACCAGGACTGGTGTTGAAAACCCAATATGGCATGGACTACAGCCATGTAGACGATCAGAACTTTAGAACGGCAATGATGTTTGGAGATTACGAGAATGGCGCCGCCATCAATTATTCTGCAAAACGTACCAACGCAACATGGACCAATACTCTCAGCTACCTCTTCTCTTTGGACAAACATCATTTTGATGTAATACTTGGTGAGGAGTCGAATGAGAAGAAACTCAATCGTTGGGGTGCAACTCGTTCTAATCTTCTAGACAATAAGTTTACCTCGTTCCAAGGTGCATGGGCTTCTATCACTGCTGGAGGTGGAAACGCTCTCTCCGAAAGTTCACTTTTGTCATATTTCGGGAGGATAAACTATGATTACAATGAGAAATATCTGTTTTCATTGAATTTCCGCAGAGATGGATATTCTGCCTTGAGCAAGGACAATAGATGGGGTAATTTTGGAGGTGTATCTGCTGCTTGGCGTATCTCATCCGAAAAGTTCTTCGCCCCATTGCGACATGTTGTCAATGATTTGAAAATCAAGGGCAGTTGGGGTAAGGTCGGCAATACGAATATTGCAGATTATGCAGCATTCTCTTACTATAACAGTGTATATTATGGTGGAGAAGGAGCTTATGTGTTAGGGCAAATAGCAGACTCAAAGAATCTGAAGTGGGAAACAAGTGAAAAGATTGATATAGGAGTTTCTGCGGCATTGTGGAATCGGATCAATATTGATTTCGATTTCTACCATGACAAGTCAAGCGACTTGATATTGAATATCCCTGTCGCTCGCTCCAAAGGTATTCCAAATAACTACATAACGACCAATGCAGGTGCTATGAAGAACTCTGGAATAGAAGCCAACATTGGTGCTACCATTGTAAGGACAAAAGATTTCTCATGGAACTCATCTTTCAACATTACAACGACAAAGAATGAGGTAACCAAACTGGCAGAAGGAGTCGAAAACATAACGAGCGGCTCTTACAACATTACAGAAGTGGGTAAGTCTATCGGTCGTCTTTATCTCTATCCAACTGGTGGCATTGACGAGAAAACCGGTCGTAGAATCTTTTATGGGGCAGATGGCACGAAAGTGTTGTGTATGTATGAGAAAGCGGGAAAGTTTTTCACTGAAGACGGTAAGCCATACGCCGAGAGTAATTTGAAACCTGTAGATTGTGGCAATACCATTCCAACCTATTATGGTGGTTGGACAAATGAATTTAAGTATAAGAAATGGGATGCTTCGATTATGTTCCAGTTCTCGGGTGGCAACAAAATCTATAATGGTACGACTGCAACTTGCAGTGATATGCGCTATTGGAACAACACAAAGGATGTTTATAATAATTATTGGAGCGAAAACCATACACATGCCAAGTATGCTTACCCTATTTATGGTGACAATTACTCCAATGGCTCCTCCAAGCCGATAAGCGATTGGGTTGAGAATGGAGATTATCTGAGATGCAAAAACATTTCCGTTGGATATACTTTCGATCCGTCAAGTTTGCATTGGGGCATCAGTTCTATCCGTCTCTACGTTCAGGCCCAGAACTTATTCGTAATTACAGGCTATTCTGGTTTGGACCCCGAGGCTTGTACGATGTCAACAAATGCAAATTTGCAGGGTGGCATAGACAAGAACACGTTGCCGCAGGCAAGAACCATTACCTGTGGACTGAATGTAGTATTTTAAAACGAAGGCTTATGAATAGGAAATATTATATAGCAGCTTTATTGGGGCTGTCGCTTTTGAGTAGCAGTTGTAGCAATTTTCTGGATAAGGATCCAGCACTTTCTTTTACAGAAGATGATGTCTTTTCATCTGCTGACAGAATGAAAGGGGCGGTATTGGGAGTTTATTCCTCCTTTAAGGATGATTTCTTGGGTTCAAAGGCATCTGTGTGTATTGAAAATATAGGTGATGATGTTATCAACGTCTCAGGTAATGGCATCGAAGCACTTTATTCTTATGAAATGAGTGTAGGAATGGATACGCAGGACAACTATGAGACTTGGACTGCCGCTTACAAGACTATCAATGATGTCAATACAGTTTTGGCAAATTTGGATTCTCATAAAGATGTGGCTGGCGAAAACTACGACAGGTATGTGGCTGAAATGAAATTTTGCCGGGCATTGGCTTATTATTATTTGAATTTTCTTTATGGTAAGCCATATAAAGAAAATCCAAATGCTCTCTCAGTTCCTCTGCGATTAGAGGCAGAAGCGACTTTGAGTGGCAACGATCTTAAGCGTTCTACAGTGAATGAGGTGCTGGAACAAGTATTGTCGGACACTGAGGATTACGGCAAGTTGCCTTCGGGCGGAGCCTCTTATGACGGTATTACGAGAGCATCGCAAGGAGCAGCCTTGATGCTAAGAATGCGGGCATATATGGAAATGGAAAATTTCCCGAAGGCAATAGAAGCAGGAGAGGCAATCAAGGGGTATAGTCTCGCAGCGAATGTAAAAGAGCCGTTTGTTTCTTCATCCTCTTGTGTAGAGTCTATTTTCTCATTCCCGATGTCTACCTCTGACAATGGTGGTGGCATGCAGGTGTCTGTGCCATATTTTTACTATAGTGGAAATTCTGTTGTGGTAGATGCTACGAGTGGAATTCATAGCCCTTTATATCCTGCGTATGATTTGCCTGCCGATGCGAGAGTTAGTGAACTGGAGAAAGGACCAGAATCCAAGCGTATCTTGACCAAGTATACTGATGGCTCAAACTATTTGGATTGGGTTCCAATATTCAGATATGCTGAGACTTTGCTAGACTTGGCTGAGTGTTACGCCAAAGAAGGAGACGAAGAAAAGGCAGCAGAATGTCTGTCGGCGGTAAGACATCGTAGCGTGCCCGTAAGTGCAGATGTGCTTGATTTAACTGCTTTGCATGGTGCCGACCTACTTCAGGCAATTTACTTGGAGAAGCGGTCTGAATTTATAGGCGAAGCAGTGAGGGCTATTGATATACATCGTCGTGCAGAGAGCTACGTTAAACGTAAAGGCACAAGTAGTGATTTTACAATTACTCCGACTACAAATGGTTATGTTTGGCCTATTCCTACAGTTGAAAGGGCGAATAATCATCTTATTGTTGATGACTAGTAGTATTTCTTTGATATGAATTAAACCCAGTAAGAGTGGTCGTATACAGAACTCTTGCTGGGTTACTTTTTTATATTTATTGTAGCGCAGTTTTCTTATATTGGCTGTTTTTATTTTGTGGCACCGAATAAAATTTGTTCTTTTCCACCCAAAAGTAATAATATGGAAAAGGATTTGTTTCGTACGATAATAGCTGAGAACCAGGAATATATAGGCAGTATTCCTTTGGTGCAGCGTCCTCTGAAACTAGAGAAATATGGTAATTATGTGTTTGTTAGAGTAAGACAAGCGGGTAAATCCTAACTGCTCTATCAGTGAATACACTATAATAATCACCTATGAGGATGAAGGAGAGATGCGGCGTGAAGGACTGGTTGTAGAACTGAAACCGGTATGGAAGTGGGTGATCGAATTAGAATACGCAGGTATTCGATAGAGAGTATTCCCCTAAGGTTGAAGGGAAAATACCTTCTATCTATAGGGCACAAAACGAAGCGTATGTTAAGAGATGAGCCTGAAAATAATGGAACGAACTATGATATAGAGAGTTAGATGGATGAGCCCAAAATGAGGGTGCAAAACGAAATGTTTACATAGGTTGAATTTTGGTTGAATTATTGAGGCGATAGGTTTACATAAGATGGGTAAAAGGTTTACATGAGTTTACAACTGCTTTACACCAGAGATGAAACTAGTTTTACATCATGGACGGCAAGGGTGAGACGAGAGGATTTTGGGAGGGCTGTGAGGCTTGCAAGTGGATGAATGGCTAAATGGATAATGGAGACGGATATGAGCGGCTTAGAGGCCGCTTTTTTCATGCCCTTCTCGCTCTTGTGATGCTCTTTGTCGCTCTTGGCTTGATGGGCTTGGAATCAGGATAGACGAGGCGGAAAAAAAGGGGCGATTAAGATAGTTTAAGATGCAGTTTTATTCCAAATAAAGATTATTTGGTATATTTGCAGTCGATAACGAGGGCGTGACGTATGCCCTCTATGTAGGACTAAACAAGGACAGAAACATGGCAAAAGTGGTACACGTCCACCTGATGGTGGGCAAGCATGAGGGGCGCAAAGACTTCTATTTCACGTCCATCTCGGCAGTTTATACTGTTTTGACCGCCGAAGAGGTGGGCGCAACGAAGAGTTACCTGCTGCACGCAGGGCTTAGTGGCAATGGCACGGTGATAACGAAACGTGCTGTAATTAAGCAGTCTACGCTCATTTCGGGTGGTCGTGGTGAGTGTGGCAAGGTGGAGGACTGAAAGGGGCTTAGAATGGCATTCTGAGGGTTTTAGAACGATGTTATGATGCTATGGCTGGCGATAGTGCCAGATAGTGGTATTCGGGGAGCTTTACGGCTCCCCTTTTTCGTTTCTGTGAGGTGGATGACAAGGGTGCGAGAAGTTGGATGGAGAGGGCTTGGAGAGGGTGTGACGAGAGGGTGTGCTTGGGACTAGATTACACCTCGAAAATGGGGCGATTTTGGGGAGTGGGGTTACAGGTGGGGTTACAAACTGGGGTTACATTTTTGAAAAAGTGGGGTTACAGAACTGGGGTTATCGGGGTACGAAAAGCTGAAAGGGGATAAATACCCCTTTTGGGGGTTAATTTGTAGGAAACTACCCCTTTGGCTGCAAAGGTTTTAAGGCTTTACACCTTATTATATATAGTATATAGGGGCTTTTTGTGGTGTTTTGCCCTCTATTTTGACTGCCTAAGGGGGAGGGGGACTCCCCAAGGGGGTACTTTTGGGTGGAGAGGGGGATGGCGGTCATGGGCGTGGAGGGTACATGGTGATGAGGGTGCAGCCGCCAGGCGTGATGCTACTACCAGAGGGGATGGGGGCGGTGGAGGGTTAGGCGGTATGGCTCCTTGGGGTGGAAGGCTGCTGAGGGTGCTCCATCTTGATGCGGTCGAGCTCGTCGATGAGGTGGCGGTTCTCCCCTTCCAGTCGTGTGACCTGGCATTTAAGGTCGGTGATCTGCTGGTTCTGCTGCATGATGATAGCGTCCTTTTCTTTGATAGCCTTGGTGTGGGCGGTGGCTTGCTCCCTCATGTAGGCGAGGAAGGCGGTGGTGTCTTCAGTGCTTGATATTTTTTCACTTTTCTTTGTCTTAGGGGTCGCCTCGGAGGGGCTGGAAGTCGCCCCATCAGCCTTAGGGGTGCTCGATCTGAGCATCTGACCCTCGCCTGTTAGGAGCCAATCTCCTGAAATATTGAAAAGCATTACAATATTCTGTATTGCTGTGGTTCCAACGGCACTTCTACCTTTTGATATTTCTGTAACCATAGATGGACTTATGCCTAATTTGAGGGCAAAATCTTTCTTGTCCGCTATTGCATTAACCTTCAAAAGGTGTTCGAATGCCGCTATAAAACGGCCAGATACTTCATTTTTAGTACTCATAATACAGAATATTGAAAAATAGTTGCCAAAATATTTGGTGATTAATACAAAATATTGTATCTTTGCACCGTCTTTAATATTAAAGACCGCGCCAAAGATACTAAAAAAGCGCGAGCTGGGCAAACTTTTCGTCTTAAAAAGACGTAATGAGCCGAGGGGGATGTTCCCCCATGGGAAGCTAGCGATGCCGGCACAGGGGTAACGGCAAACATACAAGCGATTAGGAGGGTTTTTATTATGGGCCTGACCGAAAGCCACTGGGATGTCGCTTTCCTACCACCATGACTACTTCGGCGGAGCGGCTGGCAAACGCTTCGCCACCCTCAAGAAGAGTTATGAAGCCAAGAGCGGGGTTCGACTCCCCGACTTCCCACCCGATTGGGGCTCTGGAAAACCTTCGCGTTTAGCGAAAAAACCTCGGATGGCGGCTCGGAAAGACGGGCATCTATTGAAGCCTGGGATGGCGGCTCGGAAAGACGAGCATCTTTCAAAACGTAGGAATGGCAGCCCGGAAAGACGGGATGACAGGCGGGAAAGACCGCCACACTGGGGAAGGCTGGAATGCAGGGCGCACGGTGATAACTGCATGATAAGCTTAGGAAGAAAGATGGTTCGACTCCATCCTGCCCCACAACGGAGATCAGAGGCCATGCTTGGTGCGGCAATGACGATTATGGGCACCACTTTTTGAGATGATTAAAACGGCATTTTAACGATATTAGAAAAGTATGAAAAAGTACATAGACATAACCAAGGCGGTGCGCCAGGACATCAAGAAGGCGTTCGGCGTGACGGAGCAGATGATCAGCTATGCGCTGCGCTTCGACTCCACCAACGGCATGAGCGACAAGGCCAAGCGCATTCGTTCTTATGCCCTCCAGAAGGGCGGCATCATGATGGTGGTGGGCAAGGAGGTGGAGACCATTCACGACTGCGACGGCTACATGAGGCAGTACTTCCCCAACGGGGCGATGATCGAGGTAGATAAGCGCACAGGCGATGCCACTCTCTTGTGGAAAGGAGTGCCGATGGTGAGCTTCGACAACATCAAGGTAAGGGAGCTTGCCTTGCTGCAAAATGCAGCTGCGATATGGTCTGCCGAGGATGCCGAGAAGATGAAGTCTCCCGATTACGCCGAACGAATGAAGCGAGGAGTGCTGCTGACATGGGACCGCTACAACATCGTGAAGCACGAAGAAATCGAGAACAATTAGTGTTTAATATTTAATTCATAGGAGGCAAAGATTATGGCAAGCATCGAGATGAGCTTTGGAGGCATTTTCATTCTGTCCATGGTTATCATGGCGGTGAGTGGCACAGTGGGTATCTACATGGGTAAGCACTGGAACTATTTTACAAGTGAGGAATAACTGATTAATAACAATGGAATACTACGGTAATACACTTTGCATATCAGCCCCTGAGCTGTTCGATCGCGGCATCATGAGCCAGTCGAACTACAAGGCGATGGCGGCGAGAAACCGCATCGACGTGGTGCGCAGGGGTGGCGGCGCAAGCGGCTGCACGGCACTGATTGCCGTAGATAGCCTGCCCACCAAATACAAGAAAGCCGTGGAGGAAGAGTTTCCGGGCGGTCCCGAGGTAAGGCTTCGGGGATGGGTGGTGTCCAACTACGAGGTCGATCAGAACGCCAGGGTCTTCTTCAGTGATCGCCGCAAGACGGGGCTCGACCTCACGCCCGACAAGATACAGGAGTACGTGGTGAACGCATCGGTGCTCAACACCTGCATCAAGCTCTACGACAGAGCTTCTACTTATAAGAAACTGATGGGCGACCGATACGACTGGAGCATGATGACCGAGGTCATCGCCCTGCTGAAGGAAGAGTACCACCACACCTTGCCAGAGTCGATGCTTCGCTTCCGCAAGAAAGTGAACGAATACCAGAAGGGCGGCTACGGCGTGCTGATAAGCGGCAAGTTCGGCAACCAGAACACACGCAAGGTGGATCTGAAGACCGAGAAACTGGTGATGGGCTTGCAGCTGTTGCCTAACAAGCCGTACAACTCGCAGGTCAAGGACCTCTACGATGCCTTCGTATGTGGCGAGTTGGACGTATATGACATCAACACGGGTGAGCTCTTCAATCCCGAGGACTTCTGCGACAAGGACGGCAACCCGAAGAGCCTGTCGGACTCCACGATAAGAAACATCCTCAACAAGCCGAAGAACCGACTGATATGGGACAAGAGCCAGTTGAGCTGGAGCAGCTACATGCACGAGGCGATGCCTCACATGCACCGACATCAAGGCGAGTACTCGCTGAGCCAGATAACCATGGATGACGTGGATCTGACCCGCAAACTGAAGGACACCAAGCTGAGGGTGAAAGCCTACTATGCCTACGATGTGGTGAGCCAGTGCGTGATAGGAGCCTCCTACAGCAGAGACAAGGACCAGTACTTGGTGAGAGACTGCTTCCGGGATATGTTCAGGCTGATAGCCAAGCACGGCTGGGGCATCCCTGCCGGCATCGAGGTGGAGAACCACTTGATGACCGACTACAAGTACACCCTCCTGCAAGAGGGCACGGTGTTCAGCCACGTGCGCTTCTGTGCGCCGCTGAACTCCCAGGAGAAATACGCCGAGGCGATGAACGGTGCGAAGAAGCGCCGCATCATCCACCGCAACCATACCGGCATCGGCCGCTTCTACGGCAAGTGGAAGTGGAGAGCCGAGAGCAAGAAAATATCGGATGCCTCCAACGATACCTACGAGGACAAAGATTACTACAGCTTTGAGGAGCTCGTTGCCGATGACAGAAGAGACAACTACGAGTGGAACCACACGCTCCACCCGAACCAGAAGAAATACAAGGGCATGACCCGATGGGACGTGCTGATGGAGAACATCAACCCACAGCTCAAGCCGTTCGATGCCGTGACCCTCGCTAGATACATCGGCGAGAAGGTGGAGACCTCGGTCAGAAGAAACTCCACCGTGAGGGTAGCCTACGAAGACTGGTGGCTCTCGAAACCAGAGGTATTGGAGAAGCTTGCACCGAACAACTACAAGGTGACGGCTTATTACCTGCCCGACGAGGACGGCAAGCCGCAGGATGTGTTTATTTTTCAAGGCGATAGATACATCGACCAAGTGGAGCGAGTGGAGACCTACAACCGAGTGATGGCGGAGCAGACCGAGGAAGACAAGCGGAAGTTCTACCACCAGCAGAAGAAGGTGAGGGAGTTCAACGAATACACCGACAGCATCATGGTGCCGAAGGTGGGAACGATGGAAGTGAAGAGTGAAAACAATAAAAACGCTATAGATTATGAAGAAGAACGTAAGAAAGAGATCCAAGAGCTCACGGCAGAGCCGCCAGATGCGCAAGCACAAGCCGCGGAGCAACCACGGATGGGTGCTGCTGCACCCTACGCTACCGATGAGCCTATGGACGTATCGCACGGAGACGGTACGGTGCGCCCTGCAGATGAAGTTCAGAAAGGGCGGGAGTATGACGATAGCGGTACGCCGCCGCTACACCGGTCCGGGCTATCTCGACGACGTGATAGACGCAGTGAGAGTGAAGTCGCTACGCTTCCGTCGGGAGAAGCCGACGATATAGCCGCCTTGCTTGCCGACGAAGAATCGGAAGAGGATATCATCCGGCGAGCGAGGGACATGATGTAACAACCTTTAAACGACATAAAAACATGATTACAACAGAACAAAAGAAGAAGATACTCGCTGCCATCCTGGAGAACCGCAAGCTCTACGACAGCGACTCCAAGCACGCCAAGGTGCTGGGGATTTCCACCTCCGTCTATTCCCTCATCAAGCAGGGACAGATGGACAAGACGCTCGCCGATGCCAACTGGGTAAGGGTGGCACGCCGACTGGGTGTGAACCTACGCCACGAGATCGACTGGAAGACCGCCAAGACGGAAACCTTTCTCATCGTGACCTCGCAGCTAGCCACGGCGCAAGGTTCCAGCCTCTCGATGATCCTTTGCGACGAGCCCAACATCGGCAAGACCTACAGCGCCAAGTATTACGTGGCTAGCCACAAGAACGCCGCCTACATCGACTGCTCGCAGGTGAAGACCAAGCGCCGCTTGATACGTAAGATAGCCATGGAGTTCGGACTTGACAGCAAGGGCACCTACGGCGATGTGTATGAAGACCTCGTTTTCTATCTTCGCAGCATCGAGAACCCGCTCATCATCCTCGACGAGGCAGGCGACCTGCAGTACGAGGCTTTCCTAGAGCTGAAGGCACTCTGGAACGCCACCGAGCACTGCTGCGGCTGGTACATGATGGGAGCCGACGGACTGAAGGAGAAGATCAACCGCTCCATCGACTGCAAGAAGGTGGGCTACACTGAGATGCTGAGCCGCTACGGTGGTCGCTTCTGCAAGGTGACACCCGATGACGGCAAGGAGCGAGAAAAATTTCTGATGAAGCAAGCTGCCATCGTGGCGAAGGTGAACGCCCCGGAGGGCTACGATATCGCCACCATCGTAAGGGCGACCCAAGGTAGCCTTCGCCGCACCTACACCGAACTCGAAAAGCTCAAGATTAGCATGGAGGAGTAGCCATGGCAAAGAGAGCGTACAACCCACGGGAGATAGCCAAGATGACTTACCAGTCGATACCGTGGACAGGAGAATGGGAGGAGGCGTTCGGACAGCCCGACATTACCGACACGTGGCTGATACACGGTCCGAGTGCTGGAGGCAAGAGCAGCTTTGTGATGCAGCTTGCCAAGAAGCTCTGCGAGTACGGCAGAGTGCTCTACGTCTCGCTGGAGGAGAAGGTGAGCATGAGTTTCAACCAGCGCATCCGTCGCTTCCACATGGAGGAGGTGGAGACCCAGTTTCGAATAATCACCGATGCCGACCTTGAGAACCTTCGGGAACGGCTGCACAAGCGCAAGAGTCCGAAGTTTATCATCATCGACTCCTTCCAGGTGGCACAGCAGATGGCTGGATGGGACTATACCCAGGCAGCCGCCCTGATAGACGAGTTCCCTCGCAAGTGCTTCATCTTCATCTCGCAGGAGCAGAAGAGCGAACCGCTTGGCAAGGGTGCGGTCAGGTTGAAATACCTCGCCGGTGTCAAGGTGAGGGTGAAGGAATACAAGGCGATGTGCCTGGGCAGGTTCGTGCCAGAGATAGGCAACTGCTTCAAGGTATGGCAGGACGGCATCATTCAGGCAACGAACAACTTGTAATTAAGAATTAAGAAATGAGAATAAATAATTATGGATTACTTACAAGAATCAATCGACAAAATCGTGGCATTCGCCAAGAAGGAACTTTCGCAGTACGGCCATATGGACCAATCCACCATCTACCAAGAGCTCACGGGCAAGATGAGCGAGCTGAACCAAGAGGCACTGATGGACGAGTATCTGAGGAACGACGACTACATCCTTGATAAAGTATAAGCACGGATTACACGTTTTTTTTGCAATATGATATTCCAACTACAGATAAAAGGAAGAGTGATATGGAAGGACCAGTTAAGAACTACCACCGCTTTTACGCCTCATGGCGCAGGCTTGCCCACCGGGACGAGGGAAGCGAGAAGGATGCGATTGTTAGCCAATACACATCCGGCCGCACGACGCACCTCTCGGAGATGCAGACGAAAGAATATGTCGATCTTTGCAGGGCGATAGAAAACATGTGCGGCTACGGCGACCAGCGCAAGCGCCACCGCTCCATCTGCCTGCACCTGATGCAGGAGATCGGTGTGGACACCAAGGACTGGGGTCGCGTCAACGATTTCTGCCAGCACCCCAGGATCTGCGGCAAGTTGTTCGCCCAGCTCAACGTGAGCGAGCTGGAGGCACTGGAGCTGAAGCTTCGGGCCATACAGCGCAAGGGCGGGCTGAAGAAAACGCACCCGGATAGCACGGACCGCACGGATTGCGCCAGAGACAAGCAACAGTACCAACAACAAATAACAACAGTCATCAATTATGGAACAGGAAACAAGCAAACGCCCAGCTGAGGGCACCATCGACGTGAGCACGCTCACCGAGGAACAGAAGAACGAGCTCTTGCGACAGCTCAACGCCGAGCGCAAGGACGAGAGCACCATCAAGCGAGAAGCCTACGAGGGCTTGAGAGCCGAGTTTATGGCAAAGGTAGAGGAAAACCTGATAGACCTCGTGGGCGAGGTGAAGAGCTTCAAGCAGTGGCTGGAGAAGGAAGCCGAGGCCTTCACGTCCATCATGCGGCAGTATGGCCAGGTGAAGACCGACGGCCAGCGCAACTACACCATCACCGAGGGCGACTTTCGCCTACAGATAAGCTGCAACAACGTGAAGGGCTTCGACGAGCGCGCCGACCTAGCCGCCGAGCGACTGGTGGCCTTCCTGAAGGCCTACATGCAGAAGAGCGACAAGGGCAAGGACGACCCGATGTACCAGCTGGCGATGACGCTGCTGGAGCGCAACCAGGCGGGCGACCTCGACTACAAGAGCATCTCGAAGCTCTACGAGCTGGAGAGCAAGTTTGGCGACCCAGAATATTCCGGCATCATGCAGCTCTTCAAGGAGAGCAACGTGGTGCAGACCACCGCCACCAACTACTACTTCTGGCATCGCAACAAAGAGACGGGCGTATGGACTCGCATCGAGCCGAGTTTCTGTCGCCTATAGGGTTGGATAAGGAGGGCGGCGCTTTCCCCCTCCGCGTTCATCAAGGGGTCGGCGATTAGATAGAATAGACCATAAATGTTTTAAGTTTTTAATTAGTTAGAAGGAAAGGAACAGCCCTCGATGAGGAAAAAGTATGGCAGAAGAGCCCGCGGCCTGAGCTATCAGAAGCGGGTTACGGAGATAAACCGCATCTACGACCATTACGCCAAGCTAGGCTATCCCAACAGGGAGATCTGGCGGCGCTATGTGTACCCGGTTTATGCCATCACGGAGCGTCAGTTCTACAACATCCTCAATGCGAGCGCCGACCCCCGCAACGAGGTTCCCCGCCAAGAGGAGCTGTTCCTCGACTTCATCGACAACAATGGCTATGGCAACAAGCAAGGAACTACAGACGGTGGTGAGCCGCATGCTGAGGGACATCCGGGTAGACCTTGGCGATGAGTTCGACCGCAACTTCGAGCGTCAGGGCTTCTTCTCCGAGAAATGGGCTAGGCGCAAGAGTCCGCTGCGCCCGGGCGGCAGCATCCTGGTAGACACCGGAGCCCTGCGGCAGGGCATCCACTCCAGGAGCGACGACCACAGCATCACGTTCCTGAGCGACCTGCCCTACGCCGGCATCCACAACGAGGGCGGCGAGATCAAGGTCACCGCCCGTATGAAACGCTACTTCTGGGCTCGCTACTACGAGGCTCAGGGCGGTTTCGGGCGCAAGAAGAACGGCGAGCGGCGCAACGACAAGCGCAACCGCCAGCTGGGCACCGAGGCAGAGTTTTGGCGGGCTATGGCCCTGATGAAGGTGGGCAAGGCTATCCGGATACCCAAGCGCCAGTTTCTGGGCATGAGCCCGGAGGTGGAGAAAGACGTGAGGCAGATCATTGAAGACAACCTCGCGGCGTATTTCGAGAACGAGTTTGAGCTATAATTTATTATTTACCATTTATACATTATCAAGATATGGACCCAAGAGAATCATTATATCAAGAGCTGCTGGATAGGCTCATGCAGGTGGAGGGTGTGGAGCACGTAGACCTGTGGAACCAGCAGACCGACTTCATGGAAGAGGAAGCACCCTTCGAGATGCCAGCCGTCTTCATCGAGTTTGGCGACATAACGTGGAATGTGCGGAAAGGCTTCTTTAGAGGCTTCGGCGAGATAAGGATACATACGGTGATGCCTTGGAGCACGGAAGCACCCGTGGAGGCTTGGCGGCTTACCGACCGCATCTGGGAGGCGCTTACCCGAATAGAGAACGACTGCTTCGATGGCTTCTATCCGAGCATGACGATGCCCAACAAGAGCCACGGTGAGATATTCGAGAACATCGATATATTCCAGGTGAAATACCTGAAGGCGTGGCCTACGAATGAATGATAAGACGATGTTATTATTTTACTTTTGAATTATATACCGATCATATTAAACATTGGATTTCTTTTATATGCGAAGACTAGACGATCTAGAGTATTCATTTAAGAATACATCTCTTACAATTTTTTGTCAAAACCAAGAAGGGCTGCTGTCGTGATGACAGCAGCCCTTTGCTTGTTATGAGTGTAGGGTTACTCTACGGTTCCGTCGCCCTTGTCTTCGCCTGACGACGAGGATCCGCCGCCCTGGTCGCCTCCGGATGGTGCGTCGGGGTTGTCGTTGCCGCCAGGCGCATCGCTGTCGCCCTGCGCCTTCGCCTTTCGCTTCGCCTCGGCTTGCTCGTCGCGGCTAGCCACAAAGTTGAAGGTGGCATCTTTCTTGAGGTCTTCGAAGCTCTTGCCTGGGCTCCACACCACGTTTACCTTCTCCACGCAGCTGTCGGGGTTGTAGGTCTTGGCAGTCTCGGCACCCTTGCCTTGCAGGGTTACGTAGAACTCGCCCAGCTTGCCGAGTTCCACCTTCTTGCCAGCCAGGAGCATCTCGCGGAGGCACTTCACTGCCTTGCCCAGGATGGCTTTCACGTCCTCGGCATCGTATACGCTGTTGTGGTCGCTGATGTGCTCGCTGAATTGCTCGAGCGTCATCTTCTCGGCGTACTGTGCCACGCCGTAGGCTTTCTTGGGTTCTTCCTGCTTGGCAGGGTTGCCCAACATCGCAATGCTGTAATTGATCATTTGCTTTTGTTTTTAAGATTGTTATTGTTATGTTATAAGACCGTTCTAATGGCGGTCTCTTCCTTTCTTGTGCTTATTACTATTCTTGTTACGCTTACCCTTGTGGGGGTGTGATTTCAGTCCCTAATAGGGGCGAGGCTTGGTCGGTAGTAGCGACCGAGGGCGGTCGCTAGTAGGGGCGAGCGTCAGTCGCTAATAGGGGCTGTTTAAAGCCTTGATTATCCCCTTCGACTTTTCGGTCAGTTTCAGCTTCTCTGCCGCCAGTCTCTCTGCCGCCAGTCTCTCTGCCGTCAGTCTCTCTGCCGCCAGTCTCTCTGCCGCCAGTCTCTCTGCCGCCAGTTTCTCTGCCGTCAGTCTCTCGCATAGTAAGATAGAGTTTCCAAACTCGCCCTTTCCCTCGCACGCTTGATTTACCACGCAGCCATCCTCTGCTTTTGCTTTGAACGTTACACCAGCTCGGCTCATGGTGTGGAGCGTGGTGGCTCTGAGCACGCAATCGGGAAAGGATAGCTTGCGCAAGGTCTTCTTCCGTTGTTTCTGATTGATGTCGTTGGCTATCTTGACGGCATCAAACAACTCAGGGGCGGTAGTGCAGATGATGTCGCCCATCATATTGGTGACGAACGTCGTGTTCACGTTGGCTCCGTTCTCGTAGATGATACTGCATGCTGCCCCGATGTAGGTACAGTTCTTTCGGATGCTGGTCATGGCGGGAGCGAAGAGCAGGAAGGAGATGTCGTGCGCCACGTACCAGTCGCAGATCTTCGAAAAGATGGAGAACGGAGGGGTGTCTATCACCACGCAGTTCTCGGGGTAGTCGTAGTGCTCGAAGTCGCCGCCGGGATAGAAAGGTCTTACCACAGGGCGGTCACCTATGTCGAGGTGCTTGCGTGCCCAGCCGAGCACGGCATCATATACCAGAGGCGGTGTGTAGCAGTCATCGGTAGTCTTCTTCGGCTTGAATTTTTCTACGAAATCATCGTAATTTATATTTTTCTTACTCATATTCTTGCGAGTTTAAAAAGTTTGTTGTATCTTTGCAGCGGTTCTCACCCAGTAATGGGTTAGGGCCCCGGTACTCCTGAAGGTTTCTTATCTGAAATCTTCAGGTTTTATTTTGAAGTCCGTCCTAGTCATTTCATCCCTTGTGTATGTAACATCTTTCGGGGATGCGTTTCTGGTAGGTCGATAGACGATGGTTAAACTCTGAATATTTTCCGAGCGTCTTACCCTATCCATGATGGCTTCTTTCAATGTTTCCAGAGAAATGTCCGACTCTATAGACAAGACGATGTTGTCCGCTTGTTTCTTAGCCTTTCTTATAAGGGAATCTATTGAACCTCTCGTAGGAGTGCTGTTCACTTTGTATTCCTGCTTGCATCCCAAAGTTTTATTATAAGTGTCTGCGTCCTGGTGCCTCTGTTCTTGTGGCAGGAGGTCTATTTCATAACCGTGCTTTTCTGCAAGATAGGAAGCAATGCGCACGTTTTCGGCTTTCTCGGTCTTACCGTGTTTGCTGTGCACCCTTACTTTTCCGTTCGATGTTTCCACAACAGAATAAGGCGCATTCATTTTTCTCACGATTAGGCAAGCTGAGCATACCTCGTTGTCTGGCACGTGCGAAACTAACTTTACACCTCCTCCCTTTGCCACATCGCAGTCGTTGCACCGCTTGATGGTGTAGGGATTGTAGTCTGGCATTGCCTTGGCTTGCTTGCCTGGGTTGAATCGGAACATGCCGAGCTTGTCGCCGCTCAGTGCCTCCTCGCCACGGCTCATCGCCTCGGCATGGTCGGTGGCTGGGTACTTCTGTTTGCGTACCTGAGCCACGGTGCATCGGCAGTTATGTGCAATACCTATGGGCACGATGTATGACTCGTCCTCGGAAATAGATAGGTTAAAGACCTTGGTTTCTCGTTTCTTTTTTGTAACTTTGCCCTCGACTAACACATAACGAGTATGAAGAAAGGTATTTCTCAAGAAATCAAAGAACGAGTGGAAGCCATCGAAGGTACGAGTATCCTTGATGCCGCAAAACTCAGGTACGTCACCGAACAGCGAAGCTTTAGATGGCTCGCCCATCACTGGAGAGTCAACGGCAGGACCGTGCATCGCATCCTCGATGAGCTGCAAATCCCTATCAAGCATGGCGGCGATGCCGTCAGAACCCAATGGAACGAAAACATAGCTCGGAGAACGGAAGCAGGCAAGCGACTTGCGCAAACGAACCAAGAGCTTGCCGCCAAGGGTCTTCATGTGCGCCAAGGAAAGACCAAGGCGAACAGCAGCCTCATTCGTGGCATAGCGGAAAAGTTGAAGCTTACCACTTCTTTTCGTCGACCATCGGTAAGAAAGAAGGCGATCGAAAACTCCCTTGCCGCTCGCAAGATTCATCCAGAGCGGATGAGCGCACTGCACACGCCAATGAGCGAGAGCGAAGAAATCATGTCCGCTCACCTCGTTGCAATGGGCATTCCATTCGAGACGCGCAAGCTTATGAGAGGTTACGTCGTGGACTTCTTTATCGAAGAGTTCGGGCTTGTGATTGACTGCCAGGGACGCAACCGCTTTCCCCTTTCTTACGCACGACATCAAGCCATAGCGCAAGAGGGTGTATGCGTTGCCTACTGTGTGAACGAGCAGGTGAAGCGCAGAATATTCGCCGACCTGGATGATTATATCTCCCTTGTGAAGGTCTTCCGCAGCGACCCATCCTCTCCTTGTACAGAAGCGGTGATTTGGGGTGCATGTGGTCTTCGCCCCTTTGGTAACGATAGTAACAAGGTTACCCTCGAACGGACGGGAAAGCGTGGCTGTTACCTTACGAAGGTTACCGCTGCCGCCGACCACTAAATCGCCTTTTTTGATACTTACGATATTCTTCCAGCCATTGGCGGTGAGTACAGGTGTGCCAGGTATAAAACAATTCCATCCGTTCGGTGGGTAGTAGGTCTCCCAGAAAGGGTCGCTCATGGGGAGCGTCACGCCATCGAGGGCGGCGTGCTCTGGTCGTACCTTGTCATCGTGGGCGGTGCGGTACTGGAGGTAGTAGCGGTCGCCGTCCTCGGCGAACTGCTCCCACTTCGCCGCCATGGTGGCACTTGCTGCGACAAAATTATATTCCGAGTGCAGATAGTTGGCGTTGTACTTCTCGTCTATCTTTCTAACGTCGTTTAGAAAGCGTTCGAACGGCTTTTTGTCGCCGTTCTCATCCACCATGCTTGGGAATGCCTCGTTCATCTCATGAAACGCCTTGATGCCAGAGAAGATGTAGTTGGAGCGAGTGAGCCGCTCACGCATCTTGGGAGTCATCTCCACCTTCTCGAAGCTGGAGTCCAGAACCCCTGCGTGGGTGTTGATGAAGTCTTGCGCCTCGTCACTTGCCAGGATGTTGATGTCGAGCTGTGCGCCCTTCTGACGGAACAACCCTTTCATCAGTTTATTAAACTTACTAGAGAGTTTTGATTTGATTTCCTGCCATTCCTTGTCGCCCATGAGCGGTAAGGTGTCGGGTACATTCATGCCCTGGAGTATCTTTTCGTATCGCTGGTGTAGCCCCTCGTAGTCCTTGGGGCTCAGTCGAAAAAATTCTTCAGCTGCTTCTCTTTGCCATCCTTTTTATCATCATCCTTGCTATTGGATTCTCCACTCTTCACTCTTCCCTCTTCACTCCCGAACGGCATCGCCGTTTGGATTCTCTCTCCTACGGGCATATTGTACTTGTCGGCGAAGTACTTGCCGTCTACCTCGTATCGGTCGGTTATCATCTTCTCGTACTCCATTTGCTGCTCGGGGGTGTAATCCACGCTCTCGTCCCATGCGAAGTGATAGCCTCGGAGAGGGAATCCGTGACGGATCATACGAGGGATGAGCTGGTTGTTGATGGTATAGGCAAGCACCTTGGCATCCTGCTCCACCAGGTTCTCGAACACCTTGAGGTGGGTCTGGCTCTGGGAGAGGCTGGAGCCGTCCTCGATGGTCATGGTCTGTCCGATGATGAGCTTGGAGATTTCCGAGTTGGCACGGTCCACCCGCTTGTCGTATACATTGTACGAGTCGCTCTTGGCGGTCTCTACAAACTGCAGGGTGGTACCGTCGGGGAAGAGTCCCCATGGGGCTAAGTCCATGCTCTTAAGCATCTCCTCTATGCGCTGCTGGTCTGCCTTGTCGCGGCTGTTGGTGGTAGCCACGCGGATAGGCATGCCGAAGAGCTCAGAGAACACATCCCACGAGGCGAGCACGTTCTTCTTGGGTATGGTGTGGAGCGATGCCTTCAGATAGAGTCCGAGGCTGTCGGGAGAGCCTGCCTCGATGAGGTTGTGGGTCCAGGCAGGGTCGTGGTAGTCGATGCCCGTGGTCCAGTCTTGCCCCAGGTCGGTTATCACCACGTGGTGCTCCGGTATGACGTATCTGCGGTCTACGAGCTTCACGTCTTGGTAGCAGGGGCATCCGTCGCCGTCGGTGGTGATGTCGCCCAGCTCTACGAGCGAGTGCCCCCAGTAGTTGGCCTCCAGTATATAGCGGCAGAGCTGTGCGAACCACTCCTGCTCGAAGTAGTGCTTCAGCTCGTCTTGCGGCTGGCCGTTCTTATCTTCGATGTTGAAGCTCTTGCCCAGCACGAAACCCATGCGCTGCTCCACGCATCCGGATAGGTGGCCGTCGATGTCGGTGTCTCGGTAGATGTCGTAGAGCACACGTCGGTCTGGATATTCCACGCAGAGTGCCGCCTGCCATGCCCTGCGCCATTTCTGTATGTCGGCGCGTGTGAGCGCCTCGGTGGTGCGCTGTATCTGCGATATGATATGGTTGGCTTGCTTGCGCCCCTTGCCGGTACCCACCAGCTCGATGTCGCCAAACTTGGTGTGCCACACCTGCGGCTTGCCTATAAGTCCTCGCCATCCGTTTTCGAGGCGATTGAGAATGATGTCTTTATCCATTATCCATTATTAATTATTAATTATCAATTACCAGCTGTGGCGATCGGGACCGTTGCCCCAGACCACGCCGCTGCTGCACTCGGTGCCTTCCTCATCGGTGGCGAGCGGCAGGTCGGGCACTATCTTGCCCGCCGCCACGCCCTCCAGCCACTTGATGGCTCGCTCGTAGCGTTCCTTTCTCACCTCCGAGCCCATGCGCTGCGGCTGGGCGGCTATCATATTGTAGAGGGCGATGTCTGCCACGTACATCACGAGCTGTCGGTTGCGCTGGTCGCCCTCGGCTGCGAATGTCTTGTCTACGTCGTATTTGGGGCGCAGGTATCCCGCCGCCTCCTCTATGGCTTCGAGTATGGCGTTGTCGGCGTTGGTCTCGTCATCTTGTTTGATGACCTTGAGGGCGGCTTCCGATGCCACCACCTTGAAATCTTCTTGTGTTATAAACATATTACCATGCGTTTTTAGGGGTTCTACGCTTTCCTATCTTGGGCTGGAAAGCTTCCACCCTGCCTTGCTTCTGTAGGATGAAGATGGCACCCTCGTCGGCATCGGGGGCATCATCGTGCTCACGGCTGCCATGCTCCAGACTGAGGGTCTGGTCTATGCCCACCTGCATGTCTTGAGAGTCTTTGAGGGCTTCGTTGTAGTAAACCAGGCCTCGCTCCCAGAGTGGCGCCACGCTCTCGATGCGCTGCAGCTTGTCGGGCTTCTTGCGCTTGTCCATGGAGATGGGCAGCTGGTAGCCACGTATCTCGCCCTCCTTGTAGAATTCGTCGAGGGCGGTGTCTTGCATCAGGTTAGCCTCCATGTAGAACTGGATGCTTGCCCCTTGCTCCATGGCACGCTCGTAGAGGTCGTAGAGCCAGCGCACCATCTCGCCCGTGGTTGCCTGCCTTACGAAGCAGTCGATGAGGTGCAGCTCATTACCCAGCTTGCCCCAGAGTCGGCACGCCTTGTAGTCGTTGGCGGTGGTGCTCTTCCAGCTAGGGTCGGTATAGCATACCAGCGACTCGTACTTGGTAAGCTTAGGCATCTTGCGGTACTTGATCCATTCGTGGCGGAAGATGGTACCATCCTTGATAGGATTGTGCATCATCTCCTTCTCCCAGTCTCGGTAGCCCACGAACTGGCGGTAGGCATTCGCCTCCTCCTTGGTCCACTTCTCCCGCCATACCGGGTTGCCGTCCTTATCCACGGCATACACCTTGCTAAGGAACACGCCCTTGGTATGGGCTATGTTGTAGAGCACGGAGTTCTTCGAGATGAGGTTGCCCACCATGATGAAGCGGCCCCTGCCCACGTCGAGCGAACCGAAGAGCGCCGACTTGACCCACGAGGTGAGCTCGCGGACTCGCTTCTCGTTCTTGATGAGCTCATCGTCATCAAGGTCGTCGATGACGATATAGTCCGGGCGCGCCTCACGGTCTCGGAGTCCACGAGGACTTTGTCCACGGCCACAGGCGAGGAACTTAACGCCACACTGCGCCTTGAATTCGCCATCGGTCCAGTCGCCGCCAGCGGGTTTCTGCTCGCCGAAGTCACGTCTCAGTCGGTCGTTGCACTCCAGCTCTGCCTGGATGTCTCCGAGGAGTCGGCAGGCAGCATCCTCGCTCTTGCCCACCACGACCATGAAATTAATGAGCCTTATAGGCTGGAACATGAGCCAGAGCGGCGTGAACACATCCATGTGGGTACTCTTGGCATGTCCACGAGGCCACATGAAGACCGCCTTAAGATTGGCGGTGGTCTTCACCTTCTGTGCGGCCTGGTTGTGGAATGGCGCATTGTGTATGGTGCGTATTACCTGCCCCGTGGTCTTATCCTTGAGTTGCAGGAAGTGGGGGAAGTAGTACTCGCAGAAGGCGGCGTAGTTGCGCTGCAGCCTGCTGATGCGAGCCTCTCTCTCCTCCTTGCCCTCCGGAGCCATGAGCGAGGTATCCGTGATGGCCTGTGTCTGCTTGCAGTGCTCATGCCAGGCATCGATGGCCTGCTTGCGTTCTGATAATGTAGCCATGATTATTTATTTATAGGTCGCAGCTGAAGCCGCTCTGCATCTTCTCCGAGATGAAGAGATCCTGGTAATAGTTGAACGTCTTCAGGAGCTCCGGGGTGATATTCTTGTCGGTCTGCGCGCGGAACTGCATCCACTTGCTGAACGCCATGAACACCTCGATGGCATCCACCACGTTGGCCTTCTTGTCGAGTTTCTCGATGGTGGATGCCATCTTGGCGAGCTTGTCGCTCAGGCCAGCCATCTCCGCTGCGTCCTCCGAGGCGTTGACCTGCGAGATAAGACGGTCTATGGAGACGAGGAGCTTGTTGACGAGTTCGGGGCGGGTGATGCTGGTGGCAGCCCGTTGCTCCTTCCATCCCCCTGCGTTCGCCCACTTGCTGAGGGTCTGTCGAGATACCTCTATCTGGTCTGCTATCTCGTTCTGGTCCTTGCCTGCCATATAGAGCGTGCGGGCTAGGTCTTTTTTCTTTTCTAATTCTGCTTTTGTCATCGTTCTAATACTGTTATAATGTGAATAAAATGGTCGGATAGCCCATGAGCCTCCGCGAGATCTGTGTGGCGCATGGGTGGTAATCCTGATGCAAAGGTTGCTATATTTGGGCAATCGGGCAAAAAAGTATGAAATCATTTCATACATTTATGAAACCATTTCATACTTTTTTGGCGGTTTGGGGGCTTGCACGTATCTTTGCATCGTGATTCGGGAGCACACGGATCTCACGGATTTCTATCCGAGTTATTCATATTATATATACATACATATGGGAAAGAAAGTAAGAATTAGCGACGAGAGCGTCAACTGCTACGGCACGCGCATCATCACCAGCGGCATAGACCTCTCTCAGTACGAGAAGAACCCAGTGTTGCTCTACATGCACGACCGCTCGAACGGCGTGGTGGGTCTGGTTAAGAACATCCACGTAGACGGCACGGAGCTGCTGGGCGAGCTGGAGTTTGACGGAGCCACCGAACTCTCGCAGCGACTCAAGAAGCAATACGAGTTTGGCTCGATGCGCATGGTGAGCGGCAATTTCCAGATCATCGAGACCTCCGGTGACAAGGACTTGGTACTCGACGGCCAGACCGCCCAGACCATCATCAAGTGCAAGCTCTTCGAGGTGAGCGCCGTAGACATCGGCGGCAACGACAACGCCATCGTGCTCACTGCGCCCGACGGAAAGGCCATACCATTGGCGGGGCAAGAGGGCAACGCCAGCCTGCCCCTATTAAATAATGTAAACAATAACCCTTTAAAGAAAGAAGAAATGGAATTAAAAGCATTAGCCATCGCGTTGGGGCTCAAGGAGACCGCCACCGAGGCAGAAGTAAACGCAAAGATTTCGGACTTGAAGCTTGCTGGCGCCAAGGTGGCGAGCCTTGAGACCCAAGTGAAGAACCTCCAGACTCAGCACGAGGCCGAGCAGAAGGCTCAGGAACAGTTGCAGCTGGCAGCCATCAACCAGGCTGTGGAGACCGCCATCCAGGAGAAGCGCATCGCCGCCACGGTGAAAGACCATTTTGTGGAGCTCGGCAAGAAGGTGGGTCTCGACACCCTGAAGCTTACCCTCCAGAACATCCCGGCGCAGCAGAAATTGAGCGGCTCGTTCGCCCGCTCCGCCAGTGGCGAATTTGTGCAGACCGCCGAATATACGAAGCTGAGCCAGGTGCCAGCCGACAAGATCGACGAATTGCGCGACAAACACCGAGACGAGTACATCAAGCTCTTCAAGGCAGAGTATGGCTTGGAGCCAGACTTTGCGGAGCACCACTAATTGAGTGATAAACTATAAAACGTAAATTATAAATAATAGCATCAGATGAAAGCAATTATCAAGATTTGTACGGCGTTGCTCTTAAACGCCGTGGTGGGTGCCATCGCAGCATCCCTCTTGGGTTTCGACGCTATGGTGGGTGCCCTGGTGGCAGCCGTCTTATCGGTAGCGTTGGGCGAGTTTATGCCTAGGGGCGCAGCCTGCGCTGGCGTGCTCACCGAGGTTTGGACGGGCGAGCTCATCAAGCTCTTGCGCTCAGGCTTGGACGGCAGCTGGCTCCAGGGCATCAGCGACCAGTCGAGCCTTGTAAACAACGATGTGATCCACATGGTGATGGCGGGCATCGACCCTACCGTGCTGGTGAACAACCAGACCTATCCTATCCAGATACAGGAGTTGGACGACGGCGACAAGACCTTCCGGCTGGATAAGTTCCAGACCAAGGTAATCCCAGTGACCGACGACGAGCTCTATGCTCGCTCTTACGATAAGATGGCTCGCGTGAAGGAGAGCTGTGGCAACGCCATCAACGATGCCAAGTTTGCCAAGGCAGCCCACGCCCTCTGCGCCACCAAGAACACCGCCACCACCCCAGTGCTGAAGACCACTGGCGAGCGTGACGCTGCCACCGGGCGCATCAAGCTCTGCGTAGACGACCTCGTGGCGATGAAACGAGCCCTCGACAAGCTTCACGTGCCAGCCGAAGACCGTCGCCTCGTGCTCTGTCCAGACCACGTGAACGACCTCTTGGAGACCAACCAGGCATTCCAGCAGCAGTATAACATCGACCGCAACGACGGCAAGGTGGGCAAGCTCTATGGTTTCGACATCTACGAGTACGCCTCCAACCCTACCTACAGCACCACTGGCGAGAAGAACGCCTTGGGAGCCGAGACAAAGACTGGCGAGTTCCAGTGCTCTTTTGCCTTCTACACCAAGCGCGTGTTCAAGGCCACGGGCAGCACGAAGATGTACTTCAGCCCTGCCGAGAGCGACCCACAGAACCAGCAGAACCTGCTCTCTTATCGTCACTATTTCATCTGCCTCCCTATGAAGGAAGACGCAGGCTGCGTGATGATGAGCGACTACGAGGCTGGCGAGTAAGTAATCATTAAGGTAAAAAAGAAAGGACAACAAAAGCTATGGCACGGATGAAATATCTCGTGATACACTGCACAGCTACGCCTGAGGGTCGGGAGGTGACAGCCGCCGACATCAGGCACTGGCACTGCGACCCCGTGGCGAAAGGTGGCCGAGGGTGGAAACAGGTGGGCTATACCGACCTCTTCCACCGGGACGGCACCCGAGAGCGACTGGTAGACAACAACGAAGACGCAGAGGTAGACCCGTGGGAGGTGACCAACGGTGCGGCTGGCTTCAACTCTGTGAGCCGCCACGTGGCGTACGCCGGAGGTTGCGCCAAGGACGGCAAGACCCCGAAGGATACCCGAACCCTGGCACAGCAGGCAGCTCTCACAGCCTATGTGAGAGACTTCCACGAACGCTTCCCGGAGGTGAGGATCGTTGGCCACAACGAGCTGAACCCGAAGAAAGCCTGCCCCTCGTTCGACGTGCAGAAGTGGCTCCGCTCGATAGGTATCAGGCAAACATAAAGAAGAGCGTGTAAGTTTTTAGTCATATTATATTGGTTTAAGTTAAAGTTAGAAGGGTGATGGTAGATACTTTAATGCAATTTCTCACCTGGGCTATCCCAAGTGGCGGCATTGGTGCTGCCATCACCTGGATAGCCAACAGAAAGGTGAAGCAGGCTGAGGGTGCCAAACAGATACACGACACATACAAGACGATGTATCAGGACATCAGCCGCGAGTGGGTGGAAACCCAAGAGAAACTAGAAAAAAGCGCAAAGGAAAATGCAAAGGCAATCGAAGATCTCAACAAGGAGAATGCTCGCACACGCAATGCACTCAACCGTCTCTCGCGTGCCATCGAGGCTATCCAGCTTTGTCCTCATCGGGCTTCTTGCCCTGTTAGCGGCGAGCTGCAGAACAGCGAAGACGACCCAGACCGAGCAGACACACCAGAAGGTGGAGGCAAGCGCAAGCCAAGACAGCAGCGCAAGCCTAAGCCAGCAGGTGGAGAGTCTGAAGGTAGTGACAGTGGTGGAAGACCGCTGGACGGAACAGGCGTGGATCATCACGCCCCTGCCCGACGGGAGCGTGGAGCTGAAAGGCAAGACGCATGAGCAGCGCAAGGCCGACAGCACCGTGACGGTGAAAGCCGAGACGAGACAACGGCAGACCGCCACCGTAAACAAGCGACGGCGAGAAGAGGATAAGAACGATGTTAGAACGACATCCAAACACCCTCCTAACGAGGTTGCAAGCATTCTCTTGATTTGGCTCACGGGCATCGTAGCCCTGGTGGGCATCGGGTATTATTTAGTGAAACGTCAAAACAAAGAAAAGAACCATGGATAAAGTATTAGACGGCACCGACCTCATTCTGAGCGTAGGTGGCAACGCTCTGGGCTATAGCACGGGGTGTAAGATTACGACCAGCACTGAGACTGGCGAGCGTGTAACCAAGGAGGCTGCCGCTGGCAAGTGGAAGGAGAAATATGTGAAGAGCTTCTCGGAGAGCATCAGCGCCGACGGCGTGGTACTCGTAGACGGTGCCACAGAGACTCCTACCTACGACCAGCTGAAGGATCTCTTGACAGCAGGCGAGCCTATCGAGTGTACCTACAGTGTACGCGATGGCAGCACTCGCAACGGCAAGACAGCGGGGCAGTACAAGGGCAAGTACATCATCACCTCGCTCGACCTCGACGGCCAGGCAGGCGACGATGCCAAGTATAGCATCCAGCTTGAGAACAGCGGCAAGGTGGAGAAGGTGGGCACTGGCTTGCAGGGTACCGCCGCCCCACAGAGCAGCTCTTCCTCTGAGCAGAAGAGCGTGAAATAACATAACATCGAAACTTTTTATTAGCATTGGTATAGATGAAAAAGATTATGATCGAGGTGGGCGGCAAGGCGTATCCTTGCCGCCTCACCATGGGAGCGATGCTCCTCTTCAAGCAAAACACGGGCAAGGACGTGAGCCAGATAGACCTCGACAACGTGGAGGAGGCCCTGCGGCTGATGTGGTGTTGCGTGGTGAGCCAGTGCCGTGCCGAGGGTGTGGATTTCGAGATAGACTTCCAGCTCTTCTGCGACCTGCTCTCGCCCGAAGACGTGGCGAGATGGAACCAGGCTCTGGCAGAGAACACCGAGAGCGAAAAAAAAAGCGAGGGATAGACGGCGCGGATGATGGCGCGGAGAGTGCAGACATAGAGACCTTGCTAGGGATTGCGATGGGGTGCATGGGAATGAGTACAGACGACTTTTGCCGATGCGCCCCTTCGGAGTTTTATGCAGCCTACGAGGCATGGGGCGAGATGCGGCAGCAAGACGACCGTGGCAGGTGGGAGCGCACGAGGATGATGTGCCTCTGCATGCTTCAGCCCTACTCGAAGAGGCGGCTCAAGGCACGAGACATCTTGCAGTTTCCCTGGGACGATGAGGGCGAGAAACTGTCATCTTCCCGAAGCGGGGAAAATGATCTAAGCCACGAGGAACTCATGGCTAGGTATCGCAAGGCTAGGGAGAGAGCCGGGTTTGAGTAGCAATCTTCATCGCTCAAAATTCTGGTGCGTGAAAACATAGTATACAATGTAGACGCAGACTATGGCGGTGATGATGCAGCCGAAAGCCAACAGCGTTGCCTCTCCCGGAAACTTTTTGTAGAAATGGAGCAGAGCCTGCCAAAGAGAGCTGCTCGAGATATTGACAAATGCTATCATACTAGAAGTGTTTAATGAGTTCACGCTGCAAATATAAACAAATAATTTGGAACCAACAAATAAAAGCAAGATAATATGGCAAACCAGGTAAGCTTTACGATAAGACTCGACGACCATGGCACCTTCAAGCGAGTGACCATGAACGCCGAGGAACTGGGCAGGGCAGTGCGCTCCGTGCAAGACGAGAGCGAGAAAGCCAAGCGCAGCGTCATCTCGTGGGCAGAGGCTTCGCAGGCGGCCAGCGTGTTGCAGGATGCCGTCGGAGAACTGCACGAAACCATCAGCGACCTGACTGACGCATGGAAGGTGCAGATAGTAGCGGAAACCCAGTTGCAAACCGTGATGCGCCAGCGCATGGGAGCCACCGACGAGCAGATACAGAGCATCAAGGATCTCTGCTCGGCACAGCAGGAGCTGGGCGTGATAGGCGACGAGGTGCAGCTGAGCGGAGCCCAGCAGATGGCCACCTTCCTGCAAAACAAGCAGAGCCTCGACGTGCTCATCCCCGCCATGAACAACCTCGTGGCGCAGCAGAACGGGCTGAACGCCACCAACCAGGATGCCGTATCCATCGGCAACATGATGGGTAAGGCGATGCAAGGACAGGTGGAAGTGCTACAGCGCGTGGGCATCACCTTCGACGATGCCCAGAAGAAGGTGCTCCAGTATGGTACCGAGAGCGAACGTGCCGCCATGCTCGCCAAGGTAATCACCCAGAACGTGGGCAACATGAACGCCGAGCTCGCCAAGACCGAGAGCGGAAAGCAGAAACAGCTGGAGAACACACTGGGCGACATCAAGGAACAGCTGGGCGAGATGGTGGAGGGTTTGGAGCCAGCCATCACCTATCTGGCACAATTCTCCATGGCAGCTACCGGTATAGGCAAGCTTGCCACCTCGTTTATCGCCGTAAGCAAGGCCGTGGGGCTCACCACTGTGGCAGGCAACCTATGGAACGCCACCAGCGTGCGCATGAACGCCCTTACCACGACGTGCAGTGCCACGATGCGAGGAGCCGCCGTGAGCGCCACCACCCTGAAGCTCGCCATACAGGGGCTCATGATAGCCACGGGCGTGGGTTTGGCAGTGGCAGCGCTCACCACGGCGATCAGCTACCTGATGGGCAGTAGCGAGGATGCCGCCGAAAGCACCAACCGCCTTACCGACGCACAGCAGCGGGCACAGCAAGCCCACCAGCAGGAGGAACAACAGATGGCAGGCGTGAGGGGCGAGCTGATACAGAACATCGCCGCCCTGAAGAATTTCAAGGGTAGCAAGGAAGACGAGAAGAAACTGGTGCAGCAGATGAATACCAAGTATGGCGAGGCGATGGGCTACTACAGCACCGTGGCGCAATGGTACCAAGCCCTCACCGCCAACTCGAAGACCTACTGCGACCAGATGGTGAACGAGATACGCATACGCAACCTCGCCAACGACGCAGCCGATCTAGACCAGAAGATGCACGACACCATCTACGACAGCAACGGCAAAAAGAAGAAATTCAGTACCTCGGTAGACGTGAACGACCCCACGGTGAAATGGAAGAAGGTGTCTCCCAATGAAGTGGGCAAGAACACACAGATGATCAACGGCGAGTATTACAACCCCGTAAACTACAAGTCGCAAAAAGACAAGGCAGAGGACACCTACAAGTCGCTGAAGGCACAGCGGGATGCCAAGAAGCGACAGATGGAGACGCTCGCCAAGCAGGGACAGAACATCAAGATAAAACATACGGCGGGCTACAGCGCCACGCCGCCCTCCACCATCAGCGGCAGTCATACCACCGGACACACCACCCATGGCAACACCGGCGACGATGCCCCACTGCAAGGCAGCATCGACTGGTACAACAAGCAAATATCGAAGCTCACGAGCCAGATGAACGCCACCGCCACCGCCGACACCCGCAAGAAACTACAGAGCGAGATAGAAGGTTTGCAGCGAGAGCTGGGCATGGTGAAGGTGAAGGCTGGCATCGAGACACCGCCACCCATCGAGGTGAAGAAACAGGTGAAACCGATGGCGCAGCAGATAGAGGATGCCTTCGACGAGATGCAGCAGCACCTGAAGCAAAACCCCATCAAGGTGGAGGCCGACCCCAAGAAACTGGAGGAACTGGAGAAGAAGCTGAAGGATACCGAGCGGCTGATGTCGCTGGGGCATGTAGACCTGAAGAGCTACCAAGGCGTACAGCAAGAGCTGACCACGCTAAAGGGCATTACCGACCCTACAGCCAAGGGCATGGCGGTGGCCGGAGAGAGCTGCGCCATGCTGGGCAGTGCCCTGCAGCAGCTGGGAGCCAACTCGGCGGCAGCCAAGGCGGGCATGGTGATGGCAGCCATCGGACAGGTGGTGCTCTCCTTCGCCCAGGCACTCAGCTCGTGCAAGACGTGGGTGGAGTGGCTCGCCTTCGGCATCTCGGGCACGGCGCAGATGATAAGCATCATCTCCACGCTGAGCCAGTTTGCCACCGGTGGTATCGTGGGCGGCAACCAGAAGAGCGGCGACAACGTGCTGGTGCGCGTGAACTCGGGCGAGATGATACTGAACGCCGCCCAGCAAGCCCGCCTCTTCGCCCTCGCCAACGGTGCGGCGGTGTATGGAGCGAGCGCACAGGTGCAGACCAGCTTCGGGCAAGGCATCGCCCCTGGGGTGAAAGCCAACACCAGCGGGCTGCAAGGCATCGTCATCGAGCAAGGGCAGAACGCCCCCGCCAACATCAACCTGCGCCTACGAGGCAGAGACATCGTGGCGGCGGTGGCCAACGAGACCCGCAGCAACCGCAAGCGAAGCAACATCCGGATAGGCTAAAAACAATATTCTAACATCATTATAATATAATAGCAATGTATATCCATGGTTATTTCTACAACACTCACAGCGAGCGCATCGACCTCTATATCCTGACCCAAGGCGACCGCACCCAGCAACTGGAGGTGGGCAAGCAAGAAGACAAGGCAGAGATATGCTGGGGCGACGACCCGATGGAGCTCACCTCGCAGGTGAACGACACCTTCGACCCCCTGCTGTGCTCGCAAGCCAACGTCACCCTGCTGTGCCGCCACTACCTGCAAGACTTCTTCTGCAACTCTTGCCGCGACGCTGTGGTGAACATCTACAAGGGCGAGGCTTGCATCTTCGCCGGATATATCGAGCCACAGACCTTCTCGCAAGACTACAGCGAGGAATACGACGAGGTGGGGCTTACCTGCGTGGATGCCCTATCAGCCCTGCGATACAGCAACTACCAGGACATCGGGGCCCTGGGCGTGAACTACGCCGACGTGAAGCGCAAGGCACGGCAGCGCACCTTCGGCAGCATGCTGGAGGAGATGATAAAGGGCGTGACAGACGGAATAGACCTCAAGGACGGCAGCACCCCCAAGGTATTCTACGACGGCAGCAAGGCGGTGGATGCCACCGAGGCGCACCGCTACACCGTGCTCGACGACATCAGCGTGAGCGAGCTGCTCTTCCTGGGCGACGAGGAAGACGATGTTTGGACGCAAGAAGAGGTGGTGGAGGAAATGATGAGGTACCTGAACCTGCACCTGATGCAGGTGGGCAAGGACATCTACCTCTTCTCGTGGGAAACCCTTCGCAAGGGCGGCACCATCCAGTGGAAAGACCTCAAGGGCGGCGACCTGGTGAGCATGACCATGGGCGAATATGAGATACAGACCGATGATACCTCGGACGAGACTCCGCAGCTGAGCGTGAGTGCCACCTACAACCAGTTGCTCCTGACCGACAAGGTGGAGGAGATGGAAAGCATCGTGGAGAGCCCCTTGGACGGCAGCTCGCTCACCCCGGCATTCGGAGGCATGCAAAAATACATGACCGAGTACTCTGCCGACGGCAAGGCAAAGAGCGGTTTTCCCGCCTTCAGGGATATGGTGAAGGGCGTGGCTACCAGCTACGACCGGGCACAGATAACCGACTGGTTTGTGCAGGTGAAGACCCATGCCAGCTGGAAATTCTACACCAGCGACGGCAAGGGCACGCACGTGAACATCGCCGACGAATACTACAAGGGCGAGAACCAGCAACGGGTACTCACCGATGCCCTGCGCAAAGGCATCGGGGCCGCCATCGTGGCGATGGGCAGCGTGGAGAAAAAGAACGGCGGCAACGACAATTCGCCCGTCACCTCGGTGGCACTCACCGACAACCTGGTGCTGGCTGTGAACGGCAGCGACACTTTCCCTACCGAAGACAACATCCTGAAGGCTTGCCCTGTGGCAGAATACGTGGGCAACACGGCGGGCGGCAACTTCTCGCCGTCGGATGAAGACACCATCAACTATGTGGTGGTGAGCGGCAAGCTGGTGCTCAACCCCACCATGGACATGACGGGCAGGTACTCGGAAATCAAGAAAGCCGCAGAAAGCAGCGACCTGCTGGCATGGACCACATACCGAGGGGTATGCGTGCCCTGTCGCACCGACACCGGCGGCAGATGGTACACCTGCCAATACTGGAAGGCGAAGGGATGGAGAGACGAGGTGTCGCAAGACGACGATGCCGACAGCCCGGAGAAACGACGTGCCATCTATCCCTTCACCAACACCGGACCAGAGGAATACGAATTCAGCTACAGTGCCATCGGCGACTATACCGACAACGTCAGCAAGGTGGGCGTGGTACAGTGCATGCTGATCATCGGCGACAAGTGTGTGGTGGAGAAACAACCAGGAGAGACGCTCGGTACCGACAAGGCGGGTACCGGCAACGGAACCCCCGACGACTTCGTATGGCAGAGATACAAGACCCGCCAAGAATGCGCCAGCGACGACGAATATTACAGGCAGAGCTTCGCCATCGGCTTCGACCCCAAGCTGAAAGACAAGATAGTGGGCACGGAGTTCGACATCCAGAAGAACGCCCCCTATACGCTGGGCATATCGGCAGAGGGCACCGCCATACCGATACACAAGGCAGACCAAGTGAGCGGGCAGGTGCGCTTCCTGATACTGGGACCCGTGAACGCCGAATGGAACCAGATAACAAGGCGGCACCCTAGCTTCTGGCGGCACACCAAGTGGGGCTCGGAGAGCGTGTCGCTGCTACAGAAGATACAGAGCATCTTCATCAGAGACTTCGAGGTGAAGGTGAAGAGCGACAACGGGCTGATGGGCGACGTAGACGACAAGGACATCGTATACATGAGCGACACGAAGGAGAGCTTTGTAAACAAGAAAGACGACCTGGAGTTTAAATTCACCACCGCCCTCACCTCGAAGGAGTGCAAGCAGCTGGGCGTGAACAACAGCGTGAAGCTATCCTCGCCGATGAACACAGCCACAGGCGACGCACTGGGCTCCATCTACGACCGCAACTCTGAGACCACCGCCAAGCCAGAGCAGCACTATGTGGACAACTTCTGGCAGGAGTGGCACGAGCCGAGGGTGGAGATGCGTCAAGGCATGATGGACCAGGGCAAGGCATCACCCTTCGGCAGGTATCACCTTGCCAGCATCGGCAAGACGTTCTTTGTGGAGGGCATCGACCGCAACCTGGAGAACGGCACCGCCACCCTCATCCTAAAAGAGGTGTTCTAACGATATTCAAAAGATGTTATAACAATAAACAAACGGCATTATGATAGACGTCAAGATATTGGCCAAGCAACGGCAAGCCCAAGGCTCTGGTACTGGCAGCGGCACATCGGGAGGCGTGAGCAGCGGCACCATCGAGGAAGCCCTGCACGCCACCCGCGCCGACAAGGCGACGAGAGCCGACGCAGCCGACCAGGCAGACTATGCCAAGCGAGCCGGCTTATCGCAAAGAGCCACCGTGGCAGACCGTGCGCTGGAGATCGACGGCGATGCAGAGATACTGCAGAAGTATGTGCGCAAGGACATAGACGACACCGTGCACGGCAAGCTGACGATGGAAGACGTGCTGGCACTACTGAAAGGCTTCAAGCTGGGCAGCGATGGCAAATACCACATCGACGAGGCGGGCGTGGCTGTATTGAAATCGCTCGTGGTGGAACTACTGCAGGCGGACGATATTCGAGGCGACAAAGCATTGCTTCAGGCACTAGAGGTGGTAGGCAAGGCGTTGTTTGGCGGCGAAGCGGATTTTAAGGCTGCCGTGCAGATGGATAGCCAGCTCCACGTCAAGGGTGCCACTCAATTCGATGATGCAATCTCTTCTCCCGACTTCGCCTCGGGCTTCCTCGACGGCAAGGGCTGGAGGCTCAAGAACCAACCCGTCATCAACGCAGCCGGGGCACAGGAGAACCGATACACCCTGGAGCTAGACAACCTCATCGTGCGTGGTACCATGCGCATCTTCGAGATGATTATCTCCCAGCTCCTGGGCGAGAACGACAACCGCATTTTTACTGCCATGCTAGAGGTAGACCACTACGATGCAGCATCGGGCAAGGTGTATCTCGACACCCACGAGGGCAGGATGTACAACCCCTTCCGCAAGGACGACTGCGTCATGGTGCAGCAATATGGCGGTATCTCTGAGTCGGGCAACGACCACACCGTAACCAAGCAATACGAACTCATCGTGACCGAGGCAGGCAGCGAGGGCACGGGAGAAAAGATGCTGGCATGGGTTAAGTTCAAGAACTTCACCTCGCCGATGGAGGGTGCAACGCCCGATAAGCTTATCGCCAAGCGAGACACCTTCGTGCGTGTAGACAATCTCACAGACCCCGACCGCAAGGGCATCATACAGATGATGACCGTAGGCACGGATACGCCGTATATGGATATTCTCTACGGTCTCAAGACCGACCCCGACAACGCCCTCAAGGGGCGACTGGGCAATCTTCAGGGTATCACACATCCGCTCTTCGGTGCGCTCAAGGGCTTTGGCGAGTTTCTGCAGAACCTCTACGCCACTGGCGACTTCATCATCCGTCGCACAGGCGAGAGCATCGACACCAAGATACAGATGCTGCAAAGCCAGTTTGCCACCCGCTTCGCACAGACCTCCTACGAGGTGACCGAGGAAAGCAACTACCTGCACAACGGCCAGTTTCTCTCCGCAACAGGCGACAACGACGAGCAGCTCATCGACGGCTGGACCATCAACGATGCCGAGGACTCGGAGTTCTGGGTGGATGCCAACGGCCTGCCCGTGATGGTGAACGGCGCAGCCACCGTGAGCGGCAACCATCGGGTGAGCATCGACAACAACGAGGGGCGCAACATGCTGCACATCCAAGACAGCGGCATCACGCAAGCCAACTCCATCATCCGCAAGCCCGGTACCCACAAGGAGTATATCCAGCCTGCGGCTACCGAGGGCAAGGACGGCATGAAAGCCACGGGCGACACCTATCAAGAGGTGCAAGACACCCTCTATGTGAGTGCCCGCATCTACGCCAAGACGGCGGGCACGCTCACCTTCGGCTTCGTGGGCTGCGAGGCTGTAGATGGCAAGACCAACGGTCTGTCGGCCCGGAAAATCGACGTACCCTACTCTGGCGAGTGGCAGACCGTGGAGCTGGAGGGCAAGTGGAACGGCACCGGAGATTTCGTGCTCAGCTATACAGGCGACATCTACGTCTCACTGCTCACCATCACCGACGAACCGCTCGACAACCTGAGCAAGACGGTGAGCACCCAGATACAGCAGACCGCCACCAACATCAAGCTCCTGGGACAGAACATCGACAAGGTGAATGGCATAGCCACGCAGCTGGGCATCGAGCTCGACGCAGAGAAGAAAGCCATCCGTCTATATGTAGACGAGCAAGACGCCGCCCTCAAAAAATCGCTATCGTCTAGTATAGAAGTGCAGGCTGGCCGCATCGACCTCATCAACACCTGGCAGAACGAGACGAGCACCAAAATATCGGGCATCTACACCGACATCGACAGCATCACCTCAAGGGTAGAGAACGTAACAAAGACAGCGGATGGAAACAAGGCGGCACTCGCCGAGCTGGAAATAACGGTAAATGGCATCAGCGCAGCAGTGGGCAAGGCTGCGACGAAGGAGGAACTGACCAACGCAAACCGGTCGCTGCTGGATGTGATCGACAATAATTACAAAGAGGTCAGCAAGTCTATATCCGACAACCTCGCCAATGCGAAGGACTACGCCGACGGCATAGGCAGCGGCATTCGCAACGACTACGCCGCCACCATCTCGCTCGTGCAGCAGAAAGCCGACTCATGGAGCGTGGCCGCCGGAGCCTTCGACAAAGACGGGCACCTCGTAGAGTGCAGCGGCATGACCGTGGGAACATTCTTCGCCGACCTCTTCTCCAAGAGGGTGAACATCGACGGCGACGGCAACATCACCAACATCAGCAAGAGCGGATTGCTCGTCACCGCCGACCGCACGGCACTGGAGAGCAAGATTTCCACCGTAGACGGCAAGATTATCTCCAAGGCGACCATCGAAACGATGATAGCCAACGGCATCTCGTCGGCCACCATCACGGCAGACCAGATCAACCTGAACGGAGCGGTGACCGCCAACAACTATTTCAAGATAAACACCGACGGCTCCATGGAGGCGGTAGCCGGTACCATCGGCGGCTTCGAGATAGGCAGCAACTACATAGGCACCAAGAAGAACACTACGTCGGGTTCGGGAGGTACCGACATCGGGTATGGCACCGTCGGCAAGATGTCGCTCTACGACGATTCGATTATCTTCAACGGTCAAGACCGACAAGCGATATTCGGGCAGTGGTCTACACTCGGCACGGCTATCATGATGCGTCTCATCGACGACCACAAGTGTATCGAGGATAGGTATGGCGCATCCATATCCGTGAGAGGTTCCGTCACGCAAAACACGGCGTTGGCATTCGGCGGCGGCCATGTGTCGGGGCTCAACCTCAAGACGTTTGTGTCGGCATTCGCCTATATCACGCAGAGCAGCGTCCCCGCGAGGCTCAACGTGAACCTCGACAGAACCGTGGGGGCGGCATACATCTCCACCCAGTTCTACTGGAGGGCGAAGGCAACTGGCTCCAACGGCAAGGAGGTGGACTACGAGACGAAGACGAGAGACATATATGTGTATCTCCCGGAAATGAACCACTACGACGACGGGCACATCATTCGCATCAAGCGAGGCGTGAACAACGGATCGAAGGTATACGTGGTACCGGGCAAGTCGAAAAACCTGGTGGCAAGTTCCAGTGGATGGAATACTACCTATACGACAGAGACCAGCCAGACTTACCTGCTGACCAACGACAACGGCAACAATGTATACACATACGGCGACTCCCAGCTTGCAATCGACAGCGAGGGCGATGCCATGGTGTTCGTCTACTTCAAGGATTTGATAAAGACCGTGACTGTAAACAACGTAAAGAAGACATACAAGGGATGCTGGGTTCAATGGAAGAACCCTCGCGTATGGTAAATTAAAAATAGGAGACAAGACTATGATTAGAAATTTCAAGGTAGCCATCAAGGGCTACGACGGCAGAGAGTTGAAGAACGAGAAGGGCGAGCCACAGATGGCGGGCGACGTAGTGGGCTTGTATCTCTACACCGCCGGCAGCAAGAAACCTCTTGAGCCAGCTGACAAGATGAGGGCTTACAAGCTCAGCGTGAAGATACAGGAACATCCGGAGATGGTGAGCCTGGAGGCTGAGGACATCGCCCTCATCAAGGAGGTAATCGGCGACCAGCTGGTGGCAGGGGCCTACGGTCAGATTGTTTCACTTCTAGAGCAAGACTAGCCTATGAACATAGACAACAACCAAGAGTTTGAGGCGCTATGCGCCCGGCTCTTCCCTAAATTCAACGAGTTCTTGCTGCGGCACTCGAAGAATATCTTCAGCTGCGAGCTCGCCACATCGCTCGACGGCATCTACACGATGCCCGCCCTCTACGATAAGGATGGCGTGCAAAAGCAGGTGATAGCACCGCTCAGCCTGCTCACGAAAAACGTGGATGCGCAGATAGCGGAGCTGGAAAAGGCGACGAGCACAGCCAACGAGGCCGCAAGCCGAGCCAACACCGCCGCCAACAACGTGACGCAGACCACCACCGACCTCACCCAGGAGCGCAAGAAGGTGGAAGAGGCGGTGACTGCCAGCAAGAAGCAGAACGAGGCTTCTGCCGCTTCGGCGGAGAAAGCCACCGAGGCAGCTAAGCGAGCAGACGAGAAGATAGCGCAGATGGATGCCTTGGCGGGGCAACTGAGCGCAGGCATAACCACGCCATCGCGCATGAACCTGACCTATCTCCCGGAGATAAGCCTGCGCAACAAGGCAGGGCAGCGCATCGCCGTGGCGCTCCTGCCGAGTTACCTGCCCCAGAGCGTGCTCTTCCAGCGAGCCGAGGGTGACTCGCTCGTGGCCAACCCATCGGGCGAACTCACCATCAAGGGCGAGGGCACCACCAAGTTCTGGGTTATCCCAACCGCCAACACCCCGCTCTGGCAAGAGGTGAGCATCACCGTGCGCCAGCCACGCCTGCGCCTGTCGGCAGCGGGCAAGCTCAGAAAGGCGGGCTCGTCGCTACGCATATTATAACAATATTGTTTAATCGATTAAATACAATTAAAACTATGGCATTAACATCAGAAGAAGAGGCAAAGGTAAAGGCTATCATCGCAGCCTTTGACGGAGCGCAGCAGGTAGTGGACCTCCCTGCCGCCGACACCTCCTCGACAGACAAACAGATCGAGGTCTATGACAAGAAGACGGGCACGGCACAGCAGATGTCGCTCAAGGATGCAGTGGATATGGGGCAGAACCTCTGGTGTGGCAGGGTATGGAACCTAGACAACGCCACCCCGGTGGCTGCCACCTACGTGGGGTCTCTAGAGTTGTTGCGAGAGCTGCCTATACAGCTGGGCCTGGGCTGCTACCTTGTGAAGAACGACCACAGCCGCCGCAAGCTAGACAGCAAAGACCACCACAAGTATGCCACTGGCGAGGCTGCCAAGCTCGATGGTTCCGAGGGGCATTACCAGTGGGGATGGGGCAGAAAATTCTACCTCAGCTTCAAGACCGTGGGCAGACTGTTCTACATGATGGTGGGGCTCACCCCTATCAAGGGCGAGTATAACTACACCATCCCCGTAGGCTCGCGCACCGCATCGGGTCATGCCACGCTGGAGCGCAGCACGGGTCGCCTCGTGAGCTTCATCAATACAGGCGCAGATTATCGAGGCGGCAACAACGATTCATCGCTCGACAACACCAACCGCTCCTTCCTCGGCAAGCCTGCCTGCAACCAAAATACCGAGTACTGGCGTGCCGCAGCCCGCAAGAATGGCACAGGATGGCTGTGTTCCTGCATGCGCCACTTCGCCGTGACCGTCGCCCTCTTCGGCGTTATCTTCGGTACCCATCAAGTGCAAGCCGCCGTCAACACCGAGAAGGATGCCAACGGTCTCTATCAAGGTGGTCTCGGTCCGGGCGTGACGCAAAAAGACTGGGGCTCGTGGAATAGCTACAACGGCTGCCGCCCATTCGTCCCGATGGATGCTGGCATCGACCTGGGCGATAGCTGTGGTGAGACTACCGTCAACATCCTCAATGATGACGGCTCCATCTGGTATGCCGCCAAGGTCAACTCCTTCTTCGGCCTAAAAGACAGCTTTGGCCACCTCTGGTACCACATGGATGACGAGTTCTGCCGAGTCAACGCAGACACATCCGTCACCCACCTCGTGGCACCATCCATCTACGGCACGTGGACCATCGGCAACGAGACGGGCATGAAAGCCTACAGTACATCCATCAAAAAAGGCGAAGGCTGGGCGACCATGCTCTCCATGGACAACCTGGAGAATTTCCCGACCGCCGTCGGTGGCAGCCAGACTACCTACTGGTGCGCATATTATTGGAATACGTCTGGCGCTACGAGCGGTTTCCGCCTCTGCCTTCGTGGTGGTAGTGTTAGCAATGGTGGTCAATGCGGTCTTTCGACGCTCAGCGATTACAATGATGTCTCGATTGCCTACGTGAACTGCGGCGCCGCTCTCTGCGAAGCAGAAGAGGAGTGGCCAGTGGAGCCGGTGTACGTGGCGGCCTAAGGCTTCCATAAAGTTTACTGGGTGTGCATCGGTTTACAGAGTGTGCAAAAGATAGCAGAGCACCCTCGGCGAAGCCGAAGCACCCAGCGAGCTCTGCTCGCCCTAAGTTACCGCCTGTGGCGGTCGGCGACAAAATTTTTAATCGTTCTGGTATTTTTTACCACCATAACAACAAAAAAGCTCTTTGACATGCTTCCATACCGATTATTTTTATTACCTTTGTCGGCGATATGAGATAATATCAGGGTGTGACCCTAGGTGCTGGTTTCCGCCTCTGCCTTCGTGGTGGTAGTGTTAACAATGGTGGTCAATGCGGTCTTTCGACGCTCAACGATAACAATGATGTCTCGAATGCCAACGTGAACTACGGCGCCGCTCTCAACTTTTTAGACATATCTCCCCGTGGGGTCGTTTGCTCCCACATCGAGACTACAGGGTCAGTCCTCGCCCCATGGCGATACATACACATCAATAAGACAGCTGGTAGATGATGGCAACACGGTCATCCGGTCGAAGGTTATCAAGTGTACAAAAGCAGACATCTTCAGATATTACACAGTTTATACACCGTTCAACACAGACATTACACCGCTTATGAAAAGGTTTGGCAACATATCGCCACAAGTCGAGACACTAGACAACTTTCGTCGGGCATTCTATGATTACGCCCGACAAAAGATGTCTCGCCGTGCGGTCCAGAAGTTCGAGGCAAACCTAGACCATAACATCCATCGCATGTTCGATGCCTACACCCACCAAACTTGGCACACCTCAGCCTATGTCTCTAAAGACATCGACTATCCCAAACATCGCCAAGTCAACAAGCTGCCCGTCATCGACCACGTCATCCAGCACGCCGCCCTGCAGCCTGTAGAGGATGGTCTTCGCAAGACACTCTACAGTCACAGTCCGGCTGGCACAAAGGGCAAGGGCACCCATTATTTCTACAATCTTGTGAAGCGAGACATTTTCTCCTCGCCACAGCAAGACACCTTCTATTGTGCACCCATGGATATTCACCATTATTTTCAGAGCATCGACCACACCTTGCTCAAAAGTGAATATCGCCGCAAGATCAAAGACCGCAAGCTCCTCACCTTCATCGACGAGGTGGTGGATAGCTTCAACCCCGGCATCGTGCTCGGCGTGAAGCTCGCCCAGTTGCTGGGTCAGCTCTTCCTCGCCCGCTTCGATTATCTCGCCCTACGTTGCTTCGACATCCTCCAAGACACCGACAAGTTCCGCTACTGGCAGGCTCGCTACGTGAGCGACATGCTCGTTACATGCCGCACACAACAGCAAGCCCAGCTGCTATGTGGGGGGGGTGAGGTCGCTCAATGAGCGGTTCGAGGGGTTCTGCCGTCAGGGGCTTCGCCATTACTATCGCTTCATGGATAACATCTACATCCTCCACGAGGATAAGGTGTTCCTCAGGCTGATGGCAGAGCTTGCCGTGATGCACCTCGCCAGAGACTGGCACCTGTCCATCAATAAGTCTTGGGGCATTCGCCGCACCTGCGATGGCATCGACTTCTGCGGGCAGATCATATACGCCGATCACGCCCTGCTACGCAAGCGGTTTAAGCACGACCTTTGCAAGCAGGTGGCAAACCTACGCAAGGCGGGCTTCACTGACCGGCAGATACAACTCAAGGCAGCCTCACGCCTAGGACTGGGCATCCACGCAAATTCTAAAAACTTATATAAGAAAATCGGTATGGAAAGATTCGGTAAACTCGTCAAGGCTCGCCGTGCGCGCGTGCCTTTCGAGGGTATGGAGAAATCACAGCAGCAGTCCATCGAGGACATCATCTGCCGTGAGGGTCAGGACGAGAACAAGTTCCTCGTCCAAGTGATAGACTACAAGGTCGATGACTCGGTCATCGAGAAAGAGGTGGTGCAGGTCGAGGAGGCCGCTGCCGATGGCAGCACACACATGGTATCCAAGGAGGTGCCCAAGAAGCGTCTCTCCCTACGCTATCGCATCATCGACCACGTCGAGCAAGACGGCACTGAGGTCTGGCAGCCCCTGGAGCACTATCTCTATACAGGCTCGAAAATCCTGATAGACCAAGCCCTCAATGACTTCTGTCGTGATGAGCTACCATTCTCCACCGTGGTCGCAGAGCTTCACAACAAGTTCAAGAAGAAGTTCTACAAATTCACTTAGAGAATATGAAAAAGATTTATTTGGAAAGAAAGAGTTTTGTCAAGTTCGACGACACCCATTATCTGCTCTATACAGGTGAGCAGAAAGTAGAAAACTACCAGCCGGAGTCCGCTTCCCCTTCGGTATCTTCATCCGATGACACTGCCGAGGCAGCCGAAGACGATGCAGGAGGCAAGTCCCAGGGCATTACTGCCTACAGCTACGAGGGCGACCAAGAGGATGGCAGCACCAAGATTCAGGCGCAAAACGCCACCTACGATGATTTCACCGCCGGCTTGGTTCGCACCCGATACAGCCAGAACCAGGTAGAGGCAATCCTAGCCAACCGTGGCGACGGCGACGAGGCCCACGAGGCTGAGTTCGAGGCTTATCAGTCGTGGCGCAAAGAGGCCAAGGAGATAGCCCAAGAGGTTCTTTCGAGAGAAATCTAAGAGAAACTAATTATAAAACAATAAAACGAGATTATAACAGCGATAAAACAATGTTATAATCTCGTTTTGCGTAAGCAGGGGGATACCCCTCAAAAAATATACATTTCGTTTTGCGTTCCGAACATTTCGTTTTGCGGAGCGATAACATTTCGTTTTGCGGATTATATATCGAAAATCATAAGAAATCTTTCTTCTAGAGTATTTGCTTAAGATAAACTTTTTTATTTGATGTCGTCGTAAGCGTTGATGGCTTGCTCGAAGCGGGTGTCAACCGACTCGAATGTGTATAAGCCATCGGCATTCTTCTCGATGCCCTTCAGGGACAGCGGGTAAATCTGGGGCGCATGCTCCAAGTCGAGAGGTGAGTTTTGCTGGAGCTGGTCGGTGCTTTGATAAACCAAGTTGATGGCAACATACTGCTTGCCGGTAGCCTTCTCGGTCCAAACCTCATAAACCACCTTGGAACCAATAGGAGTAACTTTCTCGATGGAATTTGGCAAGCTGTACTTTTCGATGCCGAGGGCTGCATTGACAGAAGCAATGTTGGAGTCGTGACCGCAAAGGAATGTGAACTTGCGATTCTTAGAGTTCAACTCATCTTTCATATACATCAACAATGGATGAGCCACGTTGGCTGCTACGATAGGTGCAGTGAAAAGCACATCACCATATACGTCCTTCACCTTGGCAATGGAGGTCCAGTCCTCACGAGTGAGATTCTCGCCAAATGATGCCTTCTTGGCATCAGGCTCTTCATAATACTGAAGGATGAAGGCATCGGAAGCTGAATTGAAATTCTTCATTGTTCCCTTCATGCCTGGTTCCTTACCCTTGACAAGGGTAATCTGGGTGTCATTATACTTGATGTCGCCATATTGCTTGTAAGCTTCACTTTCCGGATAGTCGAGGGTGCGTGAGATGTTGCTGTAGCTCTGCTTGAGTGTCTCGGCCAAGCCCTCAAGTCCTTTCTTGCCACCCATGGCATTGATTTCTTTCATGGCCTCTTTCTCGAAATCAGGACTCACTTTGGTGAGTACGGGGTTGAAGACTGGGTCCATGGTAGATGGCGTATAGCGATGATGCACGCTCAACCCTGCTACAGGCATGAATGCTGTGGAGAAATAAGCAGCCGTGGCAATGCAACGCTGCATGGAGTTGGCATAGACATTTACTTCGTCTACGGTTGGTACGTAGTTCTCTTTGAACAGCCCTTCGCTGACGGTCCATTTGCGGAAGAATTGTCCCATCTCTGTTTCCAAGACACCACCTTTCAAGGTGAGCTCACTGGCAGCAGAACTCCAGTTGGTCCATTGGTGGGTGGTCATCTTGCTGAGGGCAGAGCCGTTGGTAGACAATGGGCTGCGGATATTATGACGGGAAAGTACTACGACTTCCTTGAGTTGATACTTGTCATGGAAGGCTGCGGAACGCTGAAGCTGAGCCCACATGCTGCCTGGCAGCAACAGTGCCAGGGCTAGCATTACATAAAATAATTTCTTCATAGTCTTTTCTTGTAATATTGTTAGAACTTGATTTGTAAGCGAGTCTCAAGAACTGAGAAATTGTTCTTGTCTGGTGTTACGGCAAGGCCAGTGTTGTTGCCACCAGCATTGACATAGTGACCACTGACACGCCAAATCATGTACTTGTTGATGTAATAGTTCATGGTGAGCGACCAATCGCTCAACTTGCCACCACGGATGGCGCCATCGTTCATGTCGGTGTAGTTGTAAGCGGCTACGAGCTCCCATGACTTCGGGTCTGGAGTGGCGATACCTGCGTCGTTCTTGGTATAGGTGTACTCGCTGTTGAACAAGAAACGAAGGTTGCCGTAAGCACCCCATGCTGAGTAAGAAGGTGCATCGCCCTTGCGATTAACATTCATCCTAAAATCCGCAACAATATGATTTAATATTTTTTATAAGTACCTGGACAA
>ERZ808246.268-NODE-268-length-46964-cov-4.461681_pt1 | contig 46964 bp, 38 predicted proteins | sample MGYA00521083_ERZ808246 | MGnify/ENA primary metagenome ERZ808246 (study PRJEB31516, sample SAMN03275577) | gut metagenome | biome: mammalia-associated habitat; material: feces | host: Papio cynocephalus | place: Kenya | collected 2012-07-07 ... | reverse complement strand
ACATTGATGACCATGCCCACCTCAGACACGCCGTTCGAGATGGCATCCTTCGCCTCAAATACCTTGGAGGCCGTAGTGGAATAGCCATTCGGAAAGCCGATTACGACGCAAACCGGAATGCGTCCATTCAGATATTCCACGGCCTGCCTCGCATAGGCCGGCGGAATACAGACGCTCGCCGTTCCGAACCGCACGGCATCCTCGCAGATTTCCCGGATCTGCTCCCAGGTGGCATCCACCTTCAGCAAGGTGTGATCACAGCTTGCAATAATTTCTTGTATTTTCTTCTGATCCATCTTGTCCCTTTCTATCAATACGATGTGCCTTTCCGGCGTTCCCACTATGATACCATTTCTGCCCCACGGAGGCGAATTCTCTCTGTTGGCAGCGTGCAGCGATTTTGCCGAATGCGGCAGCGCCCATCACTCCGGCAGCCAGCCCTTGCAGACATCGCACCAGCCAATAGCCCCGGAAGCCTTTTCCAGCTCTGCCGGCGTCATAGCTACTGAGGTAAATTCATCACCTCCCGCCGGATGTACTTGTTCAAATCTCTTCAGAGAAATGTCCAGCCAGATCGGAATTCCCGCAGGAATCGCAAACGGACACACTCCTCCGGGGAGATCTCCGGTGATCCGTTCCACATCCTCCCGTGGAATCATATGCGGCTTCTCATGAAACTGTGCCTTGAACTTCGAGCTGTTGACTCTGGTATCTCCTGCCATGACTACAATCACCGGCTTCGCATCCACCAGAAAAGACAGTGTTTTGGCAATCTCCGCCTCGCTGCAGCCAATCTGCTGCGCCGCATGCTCCACCGTATCAATCGTCTCTGTGTGTGTTGTAATCCGGTCCTCCAGGCCTCGTTCTTCCAGATATTCTCTTACTTTAACTGCTGACATTTCCTATTCCTCGTCATTTCCCGCTTACTGACAACACGCGCTCCATAACCGCTCTTGCCGCGGCTTCGTCCTCCGCCCGGACATAGATGTTATACATATCGCGGTCGATTCTTCCGCCCTGTCCGAAGTCCCGATTGTCCAACGAGCAGCCACAGGTCACAGGCCCGGGCTCCTTTTGAAATGCATTGGCCTCTGTTTTACGAATTCCCGCTGCCTTCAGGGCCTCCTTCAGCGCCGTCCATTCCTTTCTGGCTCCGCGTTTCTCATAAATCTTCACTTTTTCGGTCCCAAATACTTTTCCCAAAAGCTTTATCATAGGATCCTCTCCGATCACAGCTTCTTCCAAAGCAGTTCATCCAGGGTGCGGTCCAGCACTTTGCAGAATGAGCTTCGTTTTCCCTTTACAGACCCATTATATACTTTCCGTAAGCTCGCGGTACGTCTTTCTAATCAGAATCACAGCGAGAACAAAGGTCAAAGCATCCGACAGCGGCATGGAATACAGGACACCGTTCAGCCCGAAGAAAAGAGGCAGCAGCAATGCAAAGCCGACGCCGAACGCAATCTCTCGTACCATAGAGAGCATGGTTGACTCCACGGCCTTTCCCATTGCCTGGAGGAAAATAAAGCATGCCTTATTCACACATGCAAGCACCATCATGCATAGATAAATTCGGAACGCCTTCAGGGCAAATTCCGTATAATAGGTGCTTTCATTTGCCGCACCGAAAATGCCGATCAGCTGCTTTGGAAATACCTCCACAATGAAAAGTGCAGTGGCACCAACCATCGCTTCGGACAGCAAAAGCCTTGTGAACAGCTCGCGAACCCGTTTTTTCTTTCCGGCTCCCATATTAAATCCGACAATCGGAATGCATCCCGCTGCCATGCCAACCACAATGGAGATCACGATCTGGAAAAACTTCATGACAATGCCAACGACTGCCATGGGAATCTGCGCATATTGCTCCTGCCCGAACACCTCGTCCATCGCCCCGTACTTGCGGATCATATTGTTGATGGCTGCCATGGCCGCTACCAGCGATATCTGCGACAGGAAGCTTGTAATTCCAAGCAGCAATGTTCTTCTGCAGATCCTGCCGCTCAGCCTGAAGTCTGTACCGGAAGGCTTTACCTGCTTCATATGCACAATATACCAGACCGCCAGAACGGCTGTTACAATCTGTCCAACCACCGTCGCTACAGCGGCTCCCATCATTCCCCATCGGAAACAGAAGATGAAGATGGGATCCAGAATAATATTCAGGACCGCCCCCACCAATGTGGAAGCCATGGCAAATCTCGGACTCCCATCCGAACGGATAATCGGATTCAGTGCCTGTCCAAACATGTAAAAAGGAATCCCCAGCGTAATGTAGAAAAAGTACTCTCTGGAATGCCGGAAGGTTTCTGCGTTGACTGTGCCTCCGAACATGGACAGAATCTGATTCATAAAAGCAAGATACAGAACTGTCAGAATCAGACTGCTGGCAATGACCATGAGGATGGAATTCCCAACACTCTTTCTGGCGGTTTCCGGTTCTTGTTTGCCAAGGCTGAGGCTGACAAAGGCGCAGCACCCGTCTCCAATCATAACCGCAATTGCCAATGCGATAACCGTCAGGGGAAACACGACTGTATTCGCCGCGTTGCCATAGGATCCCAGATACGAGGCATTTGCAATAAAAATCTGGTCAACGATGTTATAAAGTGCTCCCACCAGAAGTGAGATAATGCAGGGGACAGCATATTTGCGCATCAGACTGCCAATCGGCGCCTCCCCTAAAAACTGACTGCTTGCTTCTTCCATTTCCATACCTCCTTAAGGTAAAATCCGCGAAGGCGGTTTTACCGAATGCGGCATAACAAAAACAGCGTGCGGTCACCGGCTGGATTTATGCCAATGGCTACACGCTGTTGATCTTATGCTGTTCAGTTTGCTGTTCCGCTTCTGCTGTCGGATTTTCCTTTCCGAATGAGCGTCCATCGGACTGACTCAAAATTACTGGCTGCCCTATATTTATAACTCAGTTTTTGGGGAAAATCAAAAGATCATTTTCAAATTTTCCCCAATTGGCTCTTCGCTGCACCTCCGGATCAGCCCTTCACCGCGCCCGCAGCCAGTCCTTCCATGATCTGCTTCTGCATCAGAAGATAGAAAATCATGATCGGCACGATGCTGAGAAGAAACGCCGCAAAGGCCTGGTTGTATGCAACGGTGTACTTTGACTGGAAGTTGTACTGGAACAGCGGCAGCGTCCACAGCTTCTGGCTGGAATTCAGCATAAGGAGCGGCAGCTGGAAATCATTCCAGATCCACAATGCATCCATGATGATAACCGAGACGATGATCGGCTTCATCATCGGATAGACAATCCTGGCAAAAGTATAGAACACACCTGCCCCGTCAATGTAGGCAGCCTCTTCGATCTCCTTCGGGATTCCGCTCTGGATAAAGCTCACCGTCAGAAGAAGGCCCTCCGACAGGGAATACACCCAGTACAGGAGAATCAGCCCCCAGCTGCTCATCAGATGGAGCATGCTCATCAGCTTGATCTGCGGCACCATCAGAATCGTAAACGGAATGAAGGCGCCAGACACAAACAGCACATAGATCAGCTTGTAATAGACGCGGTCCATGTTTCTCGCCACCGCATAGGAAATTAACGGAACGATGAACGAAATCCCTAGAAGTGAAAATACCGTAATCTGAAGCGAATTCCGGATGTAATAAAAGAAATTCGCCTTATGAATCACCTGACTGAAGTTCTCCAGATACAAGGAGGATGGCAATGCGAAAAAGTTTCGGGAGGTCTCCTCCGGGGATTTCAGCGCTGTCACCAGAGTCAGGTACATCGGGAACACAATCAAAACCAGCCCGATCACCAGGATTAGATAGCAAAGGGCCTGGACAAGTACTTTCTTTTTCTTTTCCTGTTCGTTCAGATCCAATTGCATTGTATTGTTCATTTCTCACTCCTTTTCCCTGGAACACCACAGCTGAATGATGGCAATGACCGTAATCAGAAGGAAGGTGACCGTGGACTCCGCCGATGAATAAGCAAACTTCATGTCCGTAAATGCATGCTTATAAATCTCCATTGCAATCGACATGGTGGCAAAGCCGGGACCTCCGTCCGTGGTCGCCTTGATGTAGTCGAAGACCATAAGGCCGGACCGCACATTCAGAATGATAATGACGGAGACGGTCGGCATCAGCAGAGGAAGCGTAACATGACAGAACTGCTGCCAGGCATTTGCTCCATCCATCTTCGCAGATTCCCTGATTTCTGTCGGAATAGCCTGAAGACCGGCGATTGCAATGACCGTCGGCAATGCCGTCCCCTGCCATATGTTGATAAACAAAATAGCCCACATTGCTGTTTTTCCACTGGAAAGAAGGGAATGCGACAAAGCCCCGATTCCAAGCTCCGCCCCAACCTGCGGAAGAAGACCGTTATAAATCTGATTGAAAATCAAACCAATGGTAATGCTCGAGAGCACTGCCGGGAAGAAATAAATAGAGCGAAAGATACTCTTTCCCTTCATCTCCCGATTCAAAAGCAAAGCCAGAAAAACTGAGAGTGCCGTGCAGATTACCGTCAGAAGGAGGGTATACAGAAACGTTCTTCCTACTACAGACAGTGAAGTCTTATCATGAAAAATCTTGTAATAATTGGCAAGCCCCACAAACTGATAAGATCTTCCAATGCCGTTCCAATCCGTCAGGCTGTAATACAATCCGTTCAGAAGCGGATACACAATGAAATACAGGTATAGAAGAACCGCTGGGAGCGTAAAAAGGAAAAAGACCGCCCGCGTCGTGAGTTTTGTTCCCCGCTGTTGTTGGCAAGGGAAAGATCTGTCGCTGTTTCTCATGAGTAACTCCTTCAAAAACAGCTGAAGCCTTGTGACAGGCTTCAGCTGTAATCACATGTTCGTGATTGATGAAAATCTTCACCTTATTGGCCACTAAGGACACTCTGGATGTTCTCCAGATAGGCATCCACATCACCGCTCTGGACCAGTTCATCCGCATAGCTGTTCATCGTGTCATACATTCCGGGCTGCCACAGCTGATCCGGCCACAGTGCGATATCACTGCCCGTTTCGAAATACTTCAGGAGAGGTGCACTGGCCTCATTGGTCGTCTCCACGCCTTCAATATAAGACGGAGAGCCATCCTGATCCGCATAGTACTGCGCATTCTCCTTTTCGGCCATGAACGCCAGGAACTTCAGCGCCGCATCCTTGTTCTTGCAGGTAGTACTGATGGCAAGGCAGTGGTCGTTCTGATACGGCACTTTCGTCGTCATTCCTTCACTTGCCGGGAAAGCACAGGTGGAATAATTCAGTTCCGGGTTGTCCTCATTGATCGTAGGAATCATCCAGATTCCGCCGATGATCATCGCTGTCTTGCCGTTTGCAAAGTCGGAGATCGCCTGCTCGTAGGTCGTGCCGAACGGATCCTCCTGCGCGTACTGATTCAGCTCAACGATCTTCTGCGCCGCACTGCGGAATCCGTCATAGTCGGAAACCTTTGCCGATCCATCGTAAATCTTGGCGAATACCTCTTCTTCATCCGGAAGATCACTGACTTCCAGAACCTCCAGTGCCTGGCCGGAATGAGAGTCCTGATTGAAGAACGCAAACGGTGTCACTCCCGCTTCTTTTAATTTCTTGCAGTCCGCAATCAGCTCCTCATACGTGGTCGGAACCTCGATTCCATTCTGTTTGAAGATATCCTTATTGTAGAAAATTCCGGCTGCATTCGTGGAAATCGGCAGGCAGTATGCTTTTCCATCATACTCCGTCTGTGCCAGCATTTCGGGCTTCACATTCTTCATAAAGTCCTCGCCGGTCAGATCTACCAGCATATCGTTGTTCACCATTTCCTTGAAAACAGGATCGGTTGCCCAGTGGCTCAGGCCTTCCTGTCCCAGGCCGCAAACTTCGTTCCATGGATCTGCCATGCAGCATTTTTAGGCAATTATATTGGTTTTGATTTGTTCCAGATATGAATAATTTGACTTGTCTCGCCTTTGATTTATGTCATTATTTGATATTTTCGATCAGGTTACTCGGAAGTGTTATTCTGGGTTATGATTCTGAATCGTTCGAAATCATAAACCAGAGTTACCCGGAAGTGCTCCCCCGGAAATGCTTCCCGGGAGTATCTCCGTAGTAATGCCGAAAGGTGGAAATGAAGGATTTCAGATTGGGAAATCCGCTCTGAAACGCCGCCTCTGTCACGGTGCAGGAGGGATTCTCCAGCAGCATCAGATAAGCATGGTCCAGCCGCATGATCTGAAGATAATCATGAAAACACTCTCCCGTCAGTTCATGGAAGGATCGGGAGAGGTAGGCTTCATCCAGCCCGCAGTTTTCCGCGGTCTCCCGCAGGGTAATGCTTCTGTCATAGTGCTCATGAAGGTAATTGATCGCGCGGTTTACGTTTTCGAATTTCCGACCGTTCGGGTGACAGGAAATCGGGAATTCCTCCACACAGTGCTCCGCCAGATAAGTGAAAATCTGCATACCGGAAATGGTGATCTTCAGTCGGTACAAATCAATGCCGACGCGTCCATGTTCCTGTTCCAGACGAACCATTTCATCCAGAATTCCCCGGATGTGCCGACTCTGCTCTTCGGAGAAGGTCTCGCAGAAACGGATCCTGTCCGCCTGCGGGCAGTATTTCCGCAGAAAGGAAAGGTCGTAGAGAACGGTATACGATTCCCGCTCCTCGCCCTTTGCCGAATGATAAGACGAGTGAATATCTCCGCTGTTGATGAGGAGCATCTGGCCGCTTTCGACCTCGACCGCCCGACTTCCGATCTTCATCAGCGCGGCGCCGTCAATCATGTAATCCAGTTCCAGATCCTGATGCCAGTGCGGCATGACGACACCCGCAGGAATCTTTCCGGTTCTGACATAATGAAAAATCTTCACCGGCAGGATGCCGTCATGTTCAATCATTTCGAGGGTGTTCTGATAATTCACGAAATTGCTCCTCTAAACCGTTCCAACTCTTTTACTATCACGTCAGGGAGGTCAGAAGCTTGCTAAACATTACTGTTTCTCAGCCTCTTCTTACGCATCAAAGTTTATGTTATATTCATAATAACATCGAATCCGTTCACGCCGCTTCATAAATCCGGATTCATCCATTCTTTTACGAAATCTGCATATCTTCCTGTTTACCAGTTTATGGAAGCAGACCAGCGATCTTCCTTTAAATTTTCCCTGAACCTTTTCAATCCTACGATCTTTTGCCGCGTTTGCGCGCCTAACCACAGTTGATGTTTGATAACATATTTGTTATTATAAGAAAGGAGTCCCATGTACAACATCGTGTTCTATCGTGACAGTCATGGTTGTTCCCCGGCAGCCGAATATATCCGCGGCCTCAAAAATCAGACAGATAAAGACAGCCGCATCAAATTAAACAAGATCAGCGACTTTTTCGGAATCCTACAGCAATACGGTACAAGAATCGGAGCGCCTTATGTAAAACATCTGGAAGGTGAGATCTGGGAGCTTCGTCCACTTCGAGATCGTTTTCTCTTCGCGGCATGGATAGACGAAAGTTTCATTATCCTTCATCAGTTCACAAAGAAAACCAACAAAACACCACGCCGTGAAATCCAGAAGGCCCAAAGAGAGTTGTCAGAAATCAAAGAAAGGAGCAGACAATATGGACACAACACTTCAGAATAACCCTGCTATCGGCGAATCCTGGAACGATCTGCAGAAAGAACTTTTTACTCCCGAGGAAATTGAAGAAAGCAAACTTCGCGTTGCTTTAATCGGAGAACTCATTCAGGCAAGACAGTCGGAAGGCCTGTCTCAGCGGGACCTCGAACGCCTGACCGGCATCCGGCAGCCTGCAATCGCCCGGATTGAAAGCGGGAAATCTTGTCCCAGCATCGATACTGTCATGCGGCTGCTGCGCCCTCTCGGGAAAACGCTGGCGATTGTTCCATTAAAAGAATCCTGATGAAGGCATGTCCCTGTCAGAGAAAAAGTCCTTGAAAATCAATTTGCAGTCGCGTATCATGATAGAGATGGTATGCCGCCATGGCGGAACTGGTAGACGCGCGGGACTTAAAATCCCGTTCTGGCAACAGAGTGCGGGTTCGATTCCCGCTGGCGGCAGAATAAAAAACCTTGTATTTTAATGAGTGAGTGCTCATTGAATACAAGGTTTTTCATTTGATTTCTACTCCATCAGCATCTCCACAAGCTTCTGATAGATTTCGCTGCTTTTCTCTTTCCAGCCTGTCACGACCTTCTTCGCCGCTTCTTCGTCCGGAACCGACAGGTCCAGAGAGACAATCGGATGCCCGCTTTCCTTCACGACAAGGTGTGTCGTGTAATCGCCAAAGGTCGAGCGGTAGTATTCACCCAGAATGGACTCCTCGTTCGTGATCTCCCGCCCCATATCCTTCAGATAGGTCCGAACCTGCTGCTTAATGCCGTCCGGAAGCTGATCTGCGAAAAAGCCGAGCGTCTCCTCTCCCTCCTCCGTGATCTGAAGAAAGGTTTTGCCGCCCATGCTGCGCTCTTCCACAAATCCGTTTTTCTCGATCTCCTCATAGGTTTGCAGGAGCGTCTCGAAATTCGCGTATCCGTTCTCAATCAGAAAAGAGCTGGTGCGCGGCATGGTAAGCTCCCCACCCGCGCGGTCCAGCATGTACAGAATAATTAACTTATAAATCGCAACCGCTTCCATCAGAACAGCCTGTTCTCTTCTGTAATGTTGTCCTTCACCGCTGCCGACACCACTTCCGCAACCTTCGGATTGAAGGCCTCCGGCAGAATGAATTCTTCATTCAGCTCCTCATCCGACACAATGCCGGCAAGCGCCTCTGCCGCCGCCAGCTTCATCTCTTCCGTGATCTGGCGGGCCTTTCCCTCCAGTGCACCCTTGAAAATTCCCGGGAACACGAGAACATTGTTGACCTGATTCGGGAAGTCACTGCGTCCTGTTCCGACGATGCGGGCACCTGCCTTCTTCGCAAGATCCGGCATGATCTCGGGAACCGGATTGGCCATCGCAAAGAGAATTGCGTCCTGGTTCATCGAACGGACCATCTCCTCTGTCACACTGTTCGGAGCACTGACACCGATGAAAATGTCCGCCCCCTTCAGTGCATCCGCAAGAGATCCGTTCTGATTGTCCAGATTGGTGGTCTCCAGCATCTCCTTCTTGATCCAGTTCAGATTCTCACGATCACGGCTGATAATGCCCTTGGAGTCACACAGAACCAGATGCCGGAAGCCGTAGCGCAGAAGGAGCTTGCTGATCGCAATGCCCGCGGCTCCGGAGCCGTTGACGACAATGCGGCAGTCTTCCTTTTTCTTCCCGGTGATCTTCAGGGAATTGATGATGCCGGCAAGAACAATGATCGCCGTGCCGTGCTGATCATCGTGGAAAACCGGAATATTCATGGTCTCCTTCAGACGGCGTTCGATTTCAAAGCAGCGAGGTGCGCTGATATCCTCCAGGTTGATGCCACCGAAGGTGGGCTCCAGGCGCTGCACCGTCTCCACGATCTCATCCACGTCCTGCGTCTTCAGGCAGATCGGGAAGGCATTGACACCGCCGAACTCCTTGAAGAGGACTGCCTTGCCCTCCATGACTGGCATCGCGGCCTCCGGCCCGATGTTGCCAAGACCCAGGACCGCGGAACCGTCACTGACAACCGCGATGGTGTTCTGCTTCAGCGTATAGGTGTAGGCAGCCTTCGGATCCTCATGAATCACCTTGCAGGGCTCAGCAACTCCAGGCGTATAGGCAAGCGCCAGATCCTCTCTGGTCTTGACCTCACATTTCGCCTCCGTTGAAATCTTCCCCTTCCATTCCTCATGAAGCTTTAATGCCTTCTCTGCGTTGGTTGCCATTTTGTTCCCCCTTTTCCTTAGATCAATGATCGTAAAAAATTTGTCCTTTACCCGCCATCCCGCGGAAGTCCTTCTTCCTTCTCTGTATAGCGTGGGTCGCCCGTCAGGTGAGCCATCCTCGCACGGATCGTCTGTTCATAGCCATTCTCCGAGGGCTGATAGAGCCGCGTTCCGCGGAGCTTCTCCGGAAGGCACGGCTGCCCGGCGTAATGCTCCTCGTACGAGTGCGCGTACTCATAGCCGATCCCACGGCCCAGATCCGCTGCCGCCTGATAGTGTGCGTCCTGCAGATACGGCGGAATGGGAAGATCTCCGGTGTCCTGTACGAGCTTCCTTGCCGCAAAAATGGACTCGCAGGCTGTGTTGGACTTCGGTGCCGTCGCCACATACTCCGCCGCCTGCGCGAGGATAATCTGCGACTCCGGCCAGCCGATGCGCTCTGCGGCAAGACTTGCCGTCGTTGCCACGCGCAGCGCATTCGGATCCGCGTTGCCGACATCCTCCGCCGCGCAGATCATGATCCGTCTGGCAATGAACTCTGGCTCCTCTCCCGCTTCAATCATCCGGGCCAGATAATAGACCGCAGCATCCGGATCGGAGCCGCGCATGCTCTTGATAAAGGCAGAAATCGTATCGTAGTGATTATCACCTTTTTTATCATAGCGCGCAACACGTTTCTGGATGCACTCACGCGCAACCTCCAGCGTGATGTGGATCTTCCCGTCCTCTTTCGACCGTTCTGTCGTCAGGATACCAAGCTCAATGGCATTCAGAGCATGCCTGGCATCCCCTCCCGAGATCTCGGAGAGAAACTCCAGCGCATCCTCATCCAGCACCGCGTGATAGCTTCCCATCCCCCGTTCCGGGTCGTTGACCGCTCTGGTCAAAAGTTCCCGGATATCCGCAGAAGTCAAGGGTTTCAGCTCGAAAATCATGGATCTTGAGATCAGAGCGCTGTTCACCTCAAAGTACGGATTCTCTGTCGTTGCGCCGATCAGCGTGATCGTGCCATCCTCCACATAGGGAAGCAGATAGTCCTGCTGTCCCTTGTTGAAACGATGGATCTCGTCGATGAACAGAATCGTCTTCTTCCCGTAGCCGCCAAGGCGGTTCTTCGCCCTGGCGACGACCTCCTCCATGTCCTTCTTGCCCGCCGAGGTTGCGTTGATCTGGCAGAATTCCGCCGAGGTCGTATTCGCAATCACGCGGGCGAGCGTGGTTTTTCCCGTTCCCGGAGGGCCGTAGAAAATCACGCTCCCCAGCTTATCCGCCTTGATCGCGCGGTAGAGAAGCTTGTCCTTGCCGATGATGTGCTGCTGCCCCACCACTTCATCGAGCGTCCGCGGGCGGAGCCTCGCCGCAAGAGGAGACTCCTTTTCTGTGTTCTTCTCCCGCATATAATCAAACAAGTCCATATCCATAGCTTTCTTTCTGTATTTCCTTATTCCGATCGAACGGTTCTCTTGTCTTTCCTGCATCTGACAGAAATGAAGTTCCGAAGCCGCTGGATTATTTCAGCTTCCAGATGTCGCGGTTGTACTCCTCAATCGTGCGGTCACTGGAAAAGAATCCAGCCTTTGCGATGTTGACAAGACTCATCTGGTTCCAGTGCTTCCGATCCTCATAGTCGGCAAACATCTGATCCTTCACCCGGATGTAATCCTCGAGGTCGATCAGGGCCATGAACCAGTCCTTGTTCAGAATGTCCTTGTACAGACGCTCGAGATTCTCCTTGTGGCCAAGCTTCATGCACTGGGGGCCCACGATAAAGTCCACGGCTTCCTTGATCACCGGGCTCTTCTCATAATAGTCCCGGGAGACATAATCCGCCTTACGGTAATGCTCAATGACGGTCTCGGAATCAATGCCGAACATATAAATGTTGTCATCCCCGACCATCTGGTGGATTTCCACATTCGCGCCGTCCGCCGTTCCAAGCGTCACCGCGCCGTTGAGCATGAACTTCATGTTGGAGGTTCCGGAAGCCTCCTTGGATGCCAGAGAAATCTGCTCGGAAATCTCGCAGGCCGGAATCAGCTTCTCCGCGTAGGTCACGTTGTAGTTCGTCACGAAAACAAGATGCATGTACGGATTCACGTCCGGATCGTTGTTGATGATGTCCTGCAGAACCAGCAGAAGGTGAATAATGTCCTGTGCGATGATATAAGCAGGCGCCGCCTTCGCGCCGAAAATAAAGTTCAGTGGACGGATGGGCTTTTTGCCGTTCTTGATCTCCAGATATTTGTGAATGATGTACAGCGCATTCATCTGCTGGCGCTTATACTCATGCAGTCGCTTGATCTGGATATCGAAAATTCCGTTCGGATCGAGCTCCACGCCCTCATGCTCCCGGATATAGTCCGTTAAGGCAAGCTTGTTGTTCTTCTTGATCTCTCCAATGCGCTCCAGAACCGCTGCGTCGTTCTTATACTGCAGAAGATCCTCCAGGCGGTTTGCGTCCTTCTTGTACGCATCGGAAATCGTCTCTGACAGGAAATTCGCCAACTCATGGTTGCAGGACAGAAGCCATCTGCGGAAGGTAATGCCGTTCGTCTTGTTGTTGAATTTCTCCGGGTACAGCTCATAGAACTTATGAAGCTCCGTGTCCTTCAAAATTTCAGTGTGGATGGCCGCCACGCCGTTGACGGAGAAGCCGTAGTGAATGTCAATGAAGGCCATATGGACCTTATTATCCTTGTCAATGATCTGAACATCCGGGTCCTTGTACTTTGCGCGGATGCGGCGGTCGAGCTCCCGGATGATCGGAACCAGCTGCGGAACCACCTTCTCCAGATACTCCATCGGCCAGGTCTCCAGTGCCTCCGCCAGAATGGTGTGATTCGTATAGGCGCAGGTCTTCGATACCACCTCGATGGCCTCGTCCATGGACAGCGCCTTCTCCTCCGTCAGGATCCGGATCAGCTCCGGAATCACCAGCGTCGGATGCGTGTCATTGATCTGGATGACTGCGTGATCATACAGATGCCGCAAATCGTACTGCTTCGCCTTCATCTCATGCAGAATCCACTGTGCCGCGTTGCTGACCATGAAATACTGCTGATAAATCCGAAGAAGCCTTCCCTTCTCGTCCGAATCGTCCGGATACAGGAACAGCGTCAGATTTTTCTCAATTTCATCCTTGTCGAAGGTGATCCCTTCTTTTACCAGAGAATCATCCACCGTGTCCACGTCGAACAGGCGGAGCTTGTTGACGCCCGCGTCGTATCCGATGACATCAATGTCATACATATGGGACGTTACCTTCCGTTTGCCAAAGTACACATCAAAGGAAACGTCACTTTTTATCTCCCAGGAATCCGGCTCAATCCAAGGGTCCTTCTTAGCCTTCTGCAGGTGATCGTCCAGCACCTGACGGAACAGGCCGTAATGATAATTCAGGCCGATTCCCTCGCCCGGGAGTCCAAGCGTTGCAATGGAATCCATGAAGCACACCGCAAGGCGGCCCAGGCCGCCGTTTCCAAGAGACGGCTCCGGCTCCACTTCCTCGATTTCCGCAAGGTTCTTTCCGTTCCTTGCAAGGATCTCGTTCATCTTGTCATAAATCTTCAGATTGATCAGGTTGTTGGAAAGAAGCTTTCCGATCAGAAACTCCGCGGAAATGTAATAAACCTTCTTCTCGCCGACATTTCTCTCCGTGACGGCAAGAAGGCGCTTGCAGTAATCGAGAATCACATAGTAAAGCTCCTCATTGGTGCAGGCCGCAACGGTCTTCCCGTATTTATCCGAGGCAAGCTCCTGCAGCTGTTCTTCCATATTCAGTGCAAGGATATCTCTCTGCATGTTGGTAGGCTGTGTTTTCATCTGCTGTTCTCCTTCCTTGATGTGCCGGACACCCCAAATCCCCCATCTTCTCTGCAGTGCTTTTCAGCAGCACGTATTTCTGCATTCCCGCCGTCTGCCCGCAGATCACTCTGGATTGTAGCGCTTTTCCCGTCTGGTGAAAACCGGCGTTTCGCGTCCCCTCGTTCCGGTAACTTTACCGGTAACGTTTCCGACTCATTTTAAAAAAGAACCGGAGGGCTGAAACGTACCCTCCGGCACCTGCAAACTTATACCCCCGCATTCAGCAAAATCCGCGCAGGCGGTTTTGCCGAATGCGGCAGCCGGTGCGTCAGCACCGATGCTGCTGTTTGAAAGTGACATATCGATGTCACTTTCAAACTTAGAATTCCTTCAGCTCTTCCATGACGAGATGACGCGGTGTGCCGTCTACCCAGAACGGAAGAAGCTCGCCCTGAATCAGAGGACGTGCATACTTCACATAATCCTCGGTCAGGTCATCGCCTTCCTCGTTGATCCACTCCGTGGGAACGTTCTTCACGCCATTTGCGATCTGGTGAATGTCAAATTTCGAGAACTCAATGCGGTACGGCTCTGCCTCCGTGTTAACTCTCTTAAAGATCACCATCTCACCGGTCTCGCCCTGTGCAGCTGCCTCAGCCGCCATCTTGCCTGCCGTGAAGGCCTCATTGATATCGGTCAGAGAAGCAATGTGCGTAGCTGCTCTCTGCATGGTGGAGAACTCGATGGCACGGGTCTTGCAGCCGGTGCGCTCGCCAACCAGCTTGCAGAGTGCCGTAGCGGTTCCGGAGAGCTGCTTGTGTCCGAAAGCGTCTACCTTGTCGGAAGCATCGCCGAGCTCACAAGCGTAGCGTCCGTCTGCCAGCTTCAGTCCTTCGGAAACTGCGATCACAACAGATCTCTTGGTCTTCGAAAGGTGATCGACCTTGTCCAGGAACTTATCAACATCAAAGACTCTCTCAGGAAGATAAATTGCATCTACGCCGCTGCAGTCATCGCCCTTTGCCAGAGCTGCTGCTGCGGTCAGCCATCCTGCATCACGTCCCATAATCTCTGCAATAACAATGGTGGGCTTTGCAGCACCGAAGGACTCGTTGTCACGGATAATTTCCTTCAGCGTGGTTGCGATATACTTCGCCGCAGAGCCATAGCCCGGGCAGTGATCCGTAACCGGCAGGTCATTGTCGATGGTCTTCGGAACACCCATGAAGAGCTCGCTCTTGCCATGCTCCTTCGCATAGTCGCTCAGCATCTTAACCGTATCCATGGAGTCATTGCCGCCTGCGTAGAACAGGGTGTCAATGTCATGCTCTTCCATGATCTTGAAGACATTCTCGTAAACATCCTCATGTCCTTCAATCTTCGGCATCTTGAAACGGCAGGAGCCGAGGAATGCGGAAGGAGTTCTCTTCAGAAGCTCAATTCCCATGGGATCTGCCAGATACTTGTCCAGATCGACAAGCTTGTCCTGAAGGAAGCCCTCGATTCCGTGAATCATGCCGTATACATGCTCGGCGCCTGCTGCCTTGGCACCCGCATACACACCAGCGATGGAGGAGTTGATGACGGCTGTAGGGCCGCCGGACTGACCTACTACTACGTTCTTCATAATGTACCTTTCCTCTCTTTTCTGCCCCTGCATCCAAAGGCTTTCCTGTCTCACGTGTTGACCGGAACGTTCCCCGGCATGCGGGCGAAAGCTGTATTCGGACTGCGCGGGCTTTCTCCCCTCCTGCGCGTCCAAGATCAGATTATAGCAGACCCCCTATGGTCCGTCAACGGTGCCGTTTCCTTTATTTTCAACGATGGTAACGGTTCCGGTAACGATTCTGGCTCTTTGGTTTTCTCTCCTTTCCCTGTTGTAGCTGTTGGGTTTTACCGGCAGATTGCGTATAATAAGAGCATTCCGGTATATGAAAAATCAACAGCCGGAGCCGCCTGCAGGAGCCAGACTCCGCAGACAGAAAGGCAGGCGAAAAGGAAATGCATTTTTTCCCGAGAAACCGGATTCCGATGATTTCAAAGGCAAAGGCCGTCCTGACCGGCCTTTGCCTTGCCGTACTTCTTTCCGGCTGCGGCAGGAAAGCCTCCGTTTCTCCGGATGCGTCCTCCATGCACGGGACAAGAGAGCATACACCCAGGGTTCTTACTCCAAAGGCGCCCGGGACGTCCGTTCTCGGTACAAGGGATGTCTCTCTTGATGTCTCAAATGCCAGGGATGGATATTTCTGCGCGTCCTATACTGGTGATTCTGACAAGGTAAAGCTCCAGGTCGTGACCAAGGACCAGATCACCTACACCTATGATCTTCCCTCCGACGGGAGCCTGCAGGTTTTTCCTTTTTCCGACGGGAGCGGAGACTACAGCATCGGCGTTTACACCAACGTGGAGAACACATTGTACGCAACGGAATATCAGACAACGCTTTCTGTATCACTGGAGAATGAATACCTGCCGTTTCTCTACCCCAATCAGTATGTCTGGTTCACCACAGGTACCAAGGCCGTGGAAAAGGCTGCTGAGATCGTCACCCCCGCGGACACGGACCTGGACGCCGTCACACTGATCTATGACTATGTGATTAACCATGTCTCCTACGACTGGGACGAGGCAAAAAACGTAGAGAGCGGTTATCTTCCGGATGTGGATGAGGTGCTTGAAAGCGGGAAGGGAATCTGCTTCGACTATTCCGCGCTGATGGCAGCCATGCTCCGCAGTCAGCGCATTCCGACAAGGCTTGAAATCGGCTATGCCGGAACCACCTATCACGCCTGGATCAGTACCTATATTGAAGAGATCGGCTGGGTGAACGGCATCATACAGTTCGACGGCACCGACTGGTCCCTGATGGATCCAACCCTTGCCTCCACCGAAAGCTCGAGAGAGGTGAAGAAATTCATCTCGGACGGAACCCAGTACCGAACCTGCTACCTGTATTAAATTTCAGTAAGAAAGAGAGGACTCTATGGCTGTATCCCCGTCTTCCGGCGCAAAGGCCCCGGAATCCCAAAGTCCTGCGACCACAAAGCTTCGCCCCCTGAATGAGGAGCAGCTTTCTCATACTTTTGAACAGCTCTCGATGCTCCTTGGCGCGGGAATCACACCCGCAGAGGGGCTGGACATCATGATTCGCGACAAGGACAACACGGATCTTGCGGATGCCTGCCGGGCTCTTCAATCCCTTGTCATGACCGGTGTCTCTCTCTCCGAGGCCGTGCGGCAGAGCGGTCTTTTCCCGTTTTATGCCGTGCAGCTTTTGAAAATCGGGGAAATGACCGGCCGCCTCGATGCTGTCTGCTCGTCGCTGTCCTCCTTCTATGAGGCGGAGAATGAGCTTCGAGGCTCCATCCGGGACGCGTTCTATTATCCGATGATCATGGTGGTGATGATGTTCGTTCTGGTGATTGTGCTGCTCTCCCGGGTTCTTCCGATCTTCGAGCAGGTTTTCCGCCAGCTCGGCACCTCCGTAAGCGGTGTTGCCGCCGTGCTGATGAGTGTCAGCGGCGCACTCTCCCGCTACTATGCCGTATTCATTACACTGCTTCTGGTTCTTGCCGCTCTTTTTTTCTATTTCAATAGTACCCAAAGGGGACAGAAGCATTTCCACCGTCTTCTTCAGAAGTGCCCGTTCACCAAAAATCTCTCCGAGGAGATCGCGCTGAGCCGTTTCGCCGCGGGCATGGAGCTTACGCAGGCAAGCGGCATGGACACCTTCGAATCCCTCACCATGTGCCGGGATATTGTGGAAAATGACGCCGTTGCTGCACGAATTGATGCCTGCATCCGATCGCTGCAGGAGGGAACTCCGTTTTCTGAGGCCCTTGCAGGCGCTGCTGTTTTCTCCAGCTTCTATTCCAGTATGATCCAGGTTGCCTCGATGACCGGTCACCTCGACACCGTGATGGGCTACATTTCCCGCCACTACCGCACGGAAACAGATCGCCGCATTGACGCCGCCCTCTCCCGCATTGAACCCACGATGGTTGCACTCCTTGCCATTCTGGTCGGCGGCATTCTTCTTTCCGTCATTCTCCCTCTGATGGGAATCATGTCGAGCATCGGCTAAGCTCAAAGGAAGCTTTGCTTTATGAGACGAAAAAAAGGTCATTTCAACTTCATGCTCCTTCTGGCTCTTTTGCTGGTGCTGTTCTGGACCTTTCTGTTCTCTGCCATGGCAGGAAGTCTTGGATCCGGCACCCGGAAAGATCAGGAGCTTTTCCTGCGCGATGCTCTGGAGCACGCCATTACGTCCTGCTACGCCCTGGAGGGAATGTATCCCCCCGACCTGCAGTACATGAAGGATCACTACGGCCTCACCTACGATGAGAGCCTGTTTCATGTCTCCTATCAGCCTGTCGCCGCCAACATCCGTCCGGAATATTTCATTCTGGAACAGGACGCATCCGGCAGGGAGGCACAGCCATGAGAAAAAAACGACTTCGCCACACTTCCTCTCTTCTGTTCATTCTGCTTCTCTACGCCTCGCTGATTCTGGTCGGCGTCCTTCTGATTTCCATGGGAACCGGCGTTTATGAAAATGTGCTTTCCTCCATGAACCGGAATGACGAAGCACGCACAGCCAGTGCCTACCTGATGCAGAAGGTCCGGCAAAACCGTGACCTTGGTGCCGTCACCTCCGGCACTTTGGACGGGCAGGATGCCGTCATTTTGTCCCAGAGCATCCACGGAGAGGAATACTGCACCTATCTTTACTGCTGCGACGGACAGCTGTATGAGCTGCTCGCAAGAAAGGACAACACCTCCCTGTCTGCCGCGGCGGGAAGTCCCGTCGCCTCTCTGGATGAAATGACCGTGAGTACCTCCGGATCCGGCGACCTGATTGTTTCCTTTACAACGGGCGGGCGCGGGCACAGGCTCCGCCTCCGCCAAGACCCTTAAGGCCCCAGTTTATGTCGCCTCAGTGGAGCAAATATATGAAACAGCGACCTGTCAAGCATCTGTCACAATCTGCACTTCTCCTTCTGGAGCTGATCATCGCAACCGCCTATCTGGCGCTCTCTTCCGTTGTCTGCATCCGTCTGTATTTGTATGCCCACAATCTAAGCGCCGCCTCGGCCGCGAAGACCAATGCCGTCCGGGAGGTCCAGAACCTCGCAGAGGCCTGGCTCTCCTCCGACGGGAGCCTTTCTTCCGCCATCCTTCTGTACCAGGAAACCGCAGACAGCCGGGGAAATGCCTTCCCAGATTCTGCGGATAAAGCGCCACAGACAGCTGCCACTGCCGCGGATGCAGCGGTGACAGAAACTTCTGTTTTATATTACGACGAGAACTGGGAGATTCTTCCTTCCGCCAGGGATGCCGCATTCTGCATCACCCTCTCTCTTCACGAGAGCAGCACGCCCGATGTCACGATGCTATCGCTTGCAGCCGCATCGGTAACAGGAAAAAACTGCTATTCGTTGGATGTGGAACGCTACACTCGAAGCTGACGGATGTCAGTGAGACAACCGACTGATGTCAGTAAAGCAGCTGACGGAACCAGAGGGAAAGTTATGGATTTTCGCAATTCACAGAATCTCAGTGCTATTGAATATGCCATTGAAAGCGAGCAGGAGGCGGCCGCGCAGAATTCCCGCCGGCACCGCTTTCACCTGGGGAGCGGTGCCGCGCTTATTCTGATGACCGTGATCATCATCAGTCTTCTCTGCTTCGCCGCGCTCTCGATCGTCAGCGCACAGGCGGACAGCCGTCTCACAAACCGCTACGCCGAACAGACAAGTGCCTACTACGCCGCGCAGAATCTCGGCGTGGAATTTACCGCGCGCGTGGATGCCGACCTCAAAGCTCTCTATGAGACGGCCTCCGGTGAATCGGACTATTTCGAAGGTGCCCGCCGTTTTTCTGCCTGCGTGGATCCTTCTGATGAAACCTCCCCGTGGCATTCCCAGCTGCAGAATATTCTTGCCAACACCGCTTCTGTCAGTAAAACCACCGGCGATTCCACTGAAAAGGGCACTTCTCTCCGATCTGCGGACCCATCATCCGCTGCTTCCACACAAAAAGAGGAGAACCCGGTTCTCGTGTTCTCCTCTCCCATGACAGACACGCAGGAATACCTTCTGGTTCTGCGTGTTCTCTATCCGGCTTCGGCAGATGCGCCCCGCTATGAAGTACTCTCCTCCCGGATTCTGCCTACGGTATCGTATGACTACAATTCCTCACTGGACGTTCTGGGACATAGCTGAATTCTTTTCATCGTTTCCGTCAGCACATGAAGGGTTGTCTCAATCTCTTCCCGGGTATTCTCCGGGCCAAGTGAGAAGCGAAGTGTGCCGGCGGACCGCTGCAGATCTTTCGTCATCGCCATCAGAACATGGGAGGGATCCAGTGCTCCCGTCGTGCAGGCACTCCCTCCGGAGGCGCAGATTCCGGCAAGGTCCAGATTGATCAGCAGCGTTCTCTGATCAAATCCCGGAAAAGAAACGCTGACGTTCCCGGGAAGACGTCTTGTCCCGGTCTGCTCCTCCGTCTCTTCCGGCTCCGGTCCGTTCCAAAGCATCCGGATGCCGCACGCCTCTTCCACATCCTTACGGAGGCGGTCCCGGAAAAAGAGCTGGAGCCTCCGGACCGTTGCATTCTCCTTCTCCCTGTCAGCTGCGGCCTCCTTTGCCGCTGCCGCAAAGCCAATGACCGCCGGCACATTTTCCGTTCCGGCGCGCCGTCCGCTCTCCTGCGCACCGCCGTGAATCAGCGAACCGATTCTCGTTCCCTTGCGGATGTACAGAAATCCGATGCCCTTGGGGCCTCCGATTTTATGTGCACTCACAGACAGAAGATCCACGTCCAGCTCCTTCACATCAATGGAAAGCTTCCCATAGGCCTGCACGGCGTCCGTGTGGAACAGGATCCGGCGTGCTGGCTTTCTGCGAAATTCACGCCCAGGCTCTGCACCTTCGCCATCCGCATTCCGGAGCTCCTCCTCCCGGTTTCTTACGATGCGGACGAGCTCCTGCACCGGCTCCACGGTTCCAACCTCGTTGTTTGCCAGCATGACCGACACCAGTACGGTATCAGGATGGCGTTCCAGCTCCTTTCTCAGGCTCTCCCCGGATACAAAGCCTTCCTCATCCACCGGAAGATACGAGACCGTATACCCTCTGCTCTCCAGATAAGCGCAGGTGTGAAGCACCGCATGATGCTCCACCTGTGTCGTGATGATATGTCCCGTCCGTCGTTCCGGAAGGCCTGCCTCCACTGCACCAGTCAGTGCCCAGTTGTCTCCCTCCGTTCCTCCAGAGGTGAAGAAGATTTCCTTCCAGTCCGCGCCGATCGTGTCCGCAAGCACACTGCGCGCCTGATCGAGCTTTGCCTTTGCTTCCTGTGCGATCGGGTAAGAAGGGCTTGCATTCCCATAAACCTTCTGCATCGCTTCTGTCATCTGTTCCAGCGAACACTCCCGCATCGGACAAGTCGCCGCGTGATCCAGATAAATCATATCCTTCCTATTCTCCCATCCATCTGACTATCTCCTTAACCCCTTCGGATAATGGTTCTTCAGTACGCCCCCGGAGGCCTTTCCCCAGCCCATGGAGACGCCGTTTGCGGCTACCAGAATCCAGCCCTTCCATGAGGCGTCGCAGGGCAGCGTCTCCCCGCGAAGATACGCAGCCGCCTCCCGGCCTTCCGCAGGAAGGTCAAGGCACCGCAGTACGTCCTCCGGACGAAGCGCCATCGCCAGTGCATGAGATGGCTCAAAGCGTCCCTTTTTCATCGTTCCGATCTGCAGACCCGGACGGAGCACCCGGAGTCCGTCTGTAGGAATCTGTGCCTCGTACGGCATCAGATAAAGATCATCGCCAAAGCGCTTTCCGCCGCTTGCGGAGAGCTCCGCATAGCGCTCGAGACACCCTTCCCGGAGCGTTTCTTCTGCAAAGCTCTCTGCTGCCGCCAGCATATCTGCCCCGCTCCAGGAATCCTGCCTGTTTTTCATACCTTGACCAGTTCGGTCAACATCCTTTTTCCAGCGCTTTCCCGCCCTTCCGGAAGCACTTCCCCGTTTGTCCCAGCATTCTGCCGAAAGGCCGCTTCCTCTCGGAACCACCTCTCTTTGCAGCTGTCCTTCCTTCCGGAAGACGGCAAGGAAATGCCCCTCGCCCTCCAGTCGGTGCGGCCAGAGACGGATGGTCCTTCTAAGCTCTCCGGCCGGCTCCTGCCTCCCGTGTTCCGACGAAAAGCTTCCGTACCATTCCGGGTGACCGGTGTCAAATCCGAACGCCTCCATGGAATCCCCGAGCTTTGCCGGAAGATCCACCAGCAAAAATTCCGGATGGCGTCTTCGGAAATTCTCCGCGCTGTCCTCATCCTCCGCGGGTGCGAAGGTACAGGTCGAATAAACAAGATATCCGCCGCTTTTTACCATGACCGCCGCCTGATCGAGAATCTCGGCCTGACGCCCTGCGCAGTGCTCCACATTCTCCGGGCTCCACATGGAAAGAGCCTGCTCCTCCTTCCGAAACATTCCCTCGCCGGAGCAGGGCGCATCCACGATCACCCGGTCAAAAAAGGCTGGGAACCGCTCCGCCAGCTTTTCCGGCGTCTCGTTTGTGACCACCGCGTTGGCAATTCCCATCCGTTCCACATTCTGCGAAAGGATTTTCGCCCGTCCCGGATTGATCTCATTGGAAACAAGAAGGCCCTTTCCCAGAAGCTCTCCTGCGAGCATGGTGCTCTTTCCTCCCGGCGCTGCGCAAAGATCCAGGACCTTTTCCCCGGGTTCTGCCCCTGCCAGTGCCGCAACCGCCATCGCGCTCGGCTCCTGCAGGTAGTAAAGCCCTGCCTCGTGGAGCGGTGACTTGCCGGGTCTGGTCTCGCTCTCATAGAAAAAGCCATACGGCTGTGCCCACGGAACCGGCCGAAGGCCGAAGTTTGAAAGTGATATCGATATATCACTTTCAAACTTATGCATCGTGGGTATTTTCAGCGGATTCAGGCGAAGGCCCCTCGCGCGTTCCCGCCCGAAGGCGTCGCGGAATTTCTCATATTCCTCTTCGCCCAGCATCGCCTTCATTCTCTTTTCAAACTCTTCCGGTAATGCCAGCATGCCGTTCCTTTCTCAGTCCTCAAGGAGCATGGCGCGAACCACGCCTGCTCTCCTGTAGTCTCTCTTCCCGGCTCCCAGTCCGGTTCTCCGGATGACAAATTCCGAAGGCAGCTGATCACTGGTCCGAAGGGCCGCAACGGCTGCCGCCCCCGTCGGTGTGACGAACTCTCCCTGATCCGGAATCAGATGCATCCGGATGCCGGCCTTTCGCACGATGGCTGCAACAGCGGGCACCGGAATCGGCAGAACGCCGTGCTGGCAGCGGACCGTTCCCGTCCCTTCATACAGAACCGGAACGATCACCTCCGTGATGTTCTCCTTCTTGCGAAGATCGTCGAAGCAGACCGCAATGGCAATAATATCCACAATCGAATCAATCGCTCCGACCTCATGGAAATGCACCTCTTCCAGAGGCTTTGCGTGAACCTCCGACTCCGCCTCTGCGACAATCCGGAAAATTTCCCCCGCAAGCGCCCTGGCGCTGTCCGTCATCTGCGTCTTGTCAAGGATCCCCAGTACGTCCCCAAGCGATCGGTGTTCATGATGGTGATGATGCCCCTGTTCTTCCTGGTAATGCCCGGCATGTCCTTCCACCGCCGCGGCGTCCGCTCCGAACAGGTAGTCCATATCATGGTCATGATTCTCATGCTCATGATCCAGGATAACGTCAAAGTCACAGGCCTCGATCCCGCTCTTTCGTACCTTGGAGATCTTCACTTCAAATCCCTGTGCCGGGACCGTCTGCAGCACCTGTTCCAGCTTTCCGCGGTCCGCACCCAGATCCAGAAGCGCTCCCACCGTCATATCCCCGCTGATTCCTGAATAGCATTCCAGATAAAGCTTGCTCATAGTATCCTTCCCTGCCGTACTCTGCGGCATTGTCTTATTTCCTTCCCTGTCTCACTACGCAGCATTGGCTTATTTCTTTTTCCGGACAGAAAATCCGAATTTGCCCAGCTTGTCACCCAGTGCATAGTATTCCCCATGTGAGTAAGCGATGAGGTCCGCCCTCTGCAGATCCAGACGCCCGCTTTCATCCAGAAGGGAAGAATCAACATCGGTCGAGAGGACCTCCGCCACATACATGTCATGCGTTCCAAGCGGGAGCTTGTGCCGGACGACACACTCCAGGCACACGGGGCTTTCTTCCACGCCGGGCACGCTCACGCAGCGGGATTCCAGCTTCGTCAGGCCCATCGCCTCCCATTTGTCAAGATCGCGTCCGCTCTTTACCCCGACCCAGTCCGTTGCATAGACAAGCTTTCTTGTCGTGAGGTTAACCACAAACTCCCCTGTTTTCTCAATATAGTCATGGGTCAGACGCGAAGGCCGGACCGACACCGATACCATGACGGGGTCCGAGCAGACCGTCCCGACCCACGCCGCCGTCATCAGGTCCGTGTGCCCTTCACCGTCCGCAGATGTTATGATCGCCGCAGGAACCGGGGCCAGCATATTTGATGGTTTCCAGTACTCTCTTGCCATTTTTATACCTCACTGAGGCAAAATCCGCGATACCACTCGAAGATGTCATCGGACATCTTCGAGTGTCGCGGTTTTGCCGAAACTTACCTTTCCGCCGCGGCTTCCTTTGCGGCTCTTCCGTTCTCTGCCGCATAAGGAGCCGATCTGGCATCTTATCGTTGCATTTTCGTGTATTGACTGATTCAGTCATCCATTTTGTGATATAATAGATTTTGTTCGTGCCAGCAGATTTCTGCTGCGCACGGGCACCTTCGGAGCATTCTGCCGGAAAGCCTTCTGCAATCACCGAGTCTCCGCAGAGCCGCGAAGCATTCCGTATCAGTATAGCATGGAACGGTTCCGCTGCTGAACCGTCCTCTTCATAAAAAAGCAGAGACAAAAGTTCAGCAAAACCGCCTGCGCGGATTTTGCCTCAGCGGGGTATACACATGATCAACAGACGCATTTTCTGCCCGGCCATTCTTCTTGCGGCCGGCATTTTTCTATATGGTCCTGCTCTTAGGCCCGCAGTGACGGCAGATGCCTCCCTCCTTTCTCTCTCCAAGGTTTCTTTTCTGGCCAAAACGACACCAAGAAAGTCGCCTTTGTCTGTGCTGCCGTCCGTGTCCCTGACCGCCTACGCGGTCTCCGAAACCGTGACCTTCAATGCCAACGGCGGAACCGGCTCCATGGATTCTGCCATTCTCGAGGCCGGCAAGGACAAGCTCCCCGCCTGCACGTTCAAGCGCTACGGCTATGTGTTCCGCGGATGGATGACCAATCCGGCCGGAACGAGCTGTGAGTACGAGGATCAGGCTGTTCTTCCGGAGGATGCCGGCAGCATGACGCTCTATGCACTCTGGGAGCCGCAGATGTACATCATTCACTACATGCCGAACGGGGCAACGCTCGGCGAAATGAGCGATTCCTACGGCATTTATGACAAGCCTGCCCGGCTTCTCGGGAATCTTTTCACCAATCCGGGGCATGTTTTTGCCCGCTGGGTGGATACCAATACCGGGCGCTTTTATAACAATATGGACCAGGTCCGGAACCTTCACTCCGGCAACACCTATTCCCAGGCCGTCATCACCGTAGATGCCGGGAAGCCGGAGAATACCGCCTATAAGTTCAAGAGTACCCAGGGCTCCTGTGTCTATGAGGAGAACGGCACGACGTATCTTGTCACCGCTGCCTCCATCAACGACAAGGCCTACAACAGCGGAGATCTCTCCCACTATGAAACCGTGCTGAACAAGTATGATCTTTCAACCGGAAAGCTGGTAAAAAAGGTCCGGAATCTGGCCTTCGATCACGGCAATGGCATCTGCTATAACGACAGCAACGGACATTTGTACATTGCTGAGGGCGGCACCTGCACCGGATATCCGAGCGGCGTCATGGAGCTCGACCAGGATCTGAACGAGGTGCGTGAGTATAATTTTCCGCTGCTCACCCATATCTGGGCCATTGCCTACGCCGATCACCACTTTTACCTGATCGGCCGCAACAAGGACAGCCGCAATTCCTTCTGTGTGCTCAACGATGACATGGAAACTCTTTCGATCACGCCGGTGGATGAGTATTATGCGCAGAACTTCAGCTCGCAGGGCATCGCGACAGACGGTTCCTTTATCTATGCCGTCAGTGCCGGCTTCAAGGCATACGACTGGAAGAGCAGGCAGCGCATCAATGTCTTCACTACAGAGGGTGATTACCTCGGCGTCTGGACCATCGACATTCCCTACGAGGCAGAGGATCTCACAATCATCGGGCCCTACGCCTACATCACCACCAACGAGGGCGCCAAATCCACGCTCTACCGCACGAGAATTCCCGCTGTCACACTGACCGCCACCTGGAAATAAGAGGTCATCAAAACCGCCTTCGGGGATTTTGCCTCAGAGGGGATAGAATTGACAGATTGCTCTTCCAGAAATCGCCCTTCCGCGTGTAAAATAAAAAACAGTTATGCATTGAAATTATGTATAAATTAAGTGTTTGGGGGAAATGTTTGACAGTGAACTCGATATTCCACTGTCAAACTGCAGCATCGGTGCTGGCACACCGGCTGCCACATTCAGCAAAATCACTGTACTCTGGTATCGCGGATTTTGCTTCAGAGAGGTATCCATATGGGGGCACTGGTCGTTGCTTATCTTCTTATTCTGATTGTTATTGCCGTGATGGACGGCATTCTCGGGATAAAGTCCATCCGCAAAAGGACGAAAACCGGGCAATTTCTGGGTTTTGCCTGTATCTGGGCAACGATCATTGACCTCAGCTACCTGTGCACAATTCTGAGCACTTCCTATCGCTTTGTTTCCGTGATGTCCAGCGTCTATTTCATGGGCATCGACGGCGTGCTGATCAGCCTCCTCATCTTCACGATCTATTTTACCAAGGGCGATTTTTCCAGGCTGGAGCAGCTCCTGACGAAGGCCTGTCTTTGCTATGCCGCGTTCGACTTCGCCGTTCTTGCGGTCAATCCCTTCTGTCACATCGCGATTGACTATGTTCCGCGGAATACAGTCATTTCCCATTACAGCTATCAGATGAAGCTTCCGTATGAGCTTCACCTTTGCTTTTCTTATGCGGTTCTGGCCATTGTCCTGTTCCTTCTCGTCCGGAAGATCTTCACCACCCCTCACGAATACCGTTCCCAGTACCGTCTCATTGTCGGGGGACTCCTTGCGGTCATCGGCATCAACGCTGCCTTCCTGTACCTTCCGGGAGACAGCATTCTGGCGCTTCTCGACTGCTCCATCTGCTGCTACAGCCTGATTTCCTTCCTGCTGTACTGGAACTGCTTTGACTATGCCACGCACGGCATGCTGAACAAGCTGAAAACCCGCATTTTTGAGAACATCGGACAAGGGATTGTTCTGTTTGACTACGAGAATCACATCATTTTGCAGAACAGCCGTGCCGACATTCTGCTGGGAAGGGAAAAGCTCAGCCAGTGCCGCACGCTCGAGGACTTCCTTGCAAAATACAGCCTTCCCCTCCAGTCATCGGAGAACTTTGACAGCTTCTCCATCCAATGCCGCATTGAGTCAGATGACAGTACTCAGATGCTCCGCTGTGATGTCAAGACTCTGAGAAATGAAAAAAATGACCGCCTTGGCCTCATGTTCGTTTTCTCGGATATTGCTGCGGAGACCGATATTCTGACCGGATTCCAGAAATGGGAGAACTTCCAGCCTCTGGCACGGGAGGCGGGGGAGCACTTTACCTTCCCTGTTGGCATCGCCGTGTTCGATATGAACAGCCTGTCTGTCATCAATGCGACACTTGGAAAGGAAGCCGGCGATGAGAAAATCCGGCAGCTTTCTCTTCTTATGAAGCGAATCTTCCCTCCGGAGACCTATTTCGTCCGCGGAACAGACGCCAATCTGATTGCTCTGTGCAGCCGCACGGATGAGGAAGAAATGTCCGGGTTCGCTGCCCGGATCAAGCAGGAATTCGAAGAAAGCCTCCAGTACGGCGTCGATGCTTCCTCCAACCAGGGACAGGATTTAAGAGGCAGCATCCGGTCCGCTGCAGCGTCCATGCACAACAAAAAGCTCGTGGATCACGCCTCCATCCATTCGGATATGCTCTCTTCTCTGCTCAAAGCCCTGGAGGAATGCGACCCGGACACCGAGCACCATATTCAGCGCACGCAAAAAATCGGAGCAGAGCTCGGAAAACGGATCGGCCTCTCCGATACCCAGCAGAGTAAGCTTGCTCTTTTATGCCTTCTGCATGACATTGGAAAGATCAGCATTCCCATTGAAATTCTGAACAAGCCTGGAAAGCTCACCGACAGCGAATGGAAAATTATGCGTTCCCATGTGGATGCCGGATATGAAATCGCCATGAGCAACATAGACCTTCGGCAGGTCGCACCCGAGATCCGCTATCACCACGAACGCTGGGATGGAAAGGGATACCCGGACGGCCTGAGCAAGGAGAGCATTCCTCTCCTGTCACGGGTAATCTCCATCGTAGACTCCTATGATGCCATGACCAATGACCGTCCCTACCGAAAGGCCATGTCGGTTGCGGATGCCATCGAAGAGCTGCGGAAAAACGCAGGCACCCAGTTCGATCCTTCCATCACGGCAGATTTCATCGGCCTGCTCTTAGAGAAGTACTCCATGGAACCTCTTAAGGAGCCTGTGATACCCGGGAGCGAAGCTGCGAACGCACCTTCCTCGGAGGCAGCAAAGTCCGCTGCTCCGGAGAAGGTGAATTTTGCGGCCCATCCTCTGCACTACAGCCGGTATCAGCTTGACCGAAACTGGAAAATCATAAAGGCAGATGACAATTTTGAGGAGCTGACCGGCTACTCCCGGCAGGAGGCAGAGAATGGGTCTCTCAATCAGACGGACCTCATTCCGGAAGAGGACCGCCTGGATTACCTCAGCAAAACCGCCGCCTCTCTTGCCCAGAACATGTTCGCCCTCAATGAGCATCGTCTTCTTCGCAAGGATGGTTCCACGATCTACGTGTTCTGCTATGGCAAGGAATATCACGATGCGGCGCAGCAAACCGATTACTTCGATATCGTCATCACCGATGTGTCCAAAACCTATTCCCTGAAGATGCTGTCCGATGCCGTGAAGAATCAGGCAGACATCCGGCTGCACAGCTGGGAGAGTACCTACCGGACGGATTCCCTGACAGGTCTTCTCAATCATGCTGCCTTCCGGAATGACACCGAAATGAAGCTTCTCGAGGGAAGCTCCAATGCCATGATGATCATGATGGATGTGGATCACTTCAAGCAGTTCAATGACACCTACGGTCACCAGAAGGGAGACGAATACCTGATTCTGATCGCACAGAATCTTCAGTCCTCGCTCCGCGGGGATGACTATGCCTGCCGGATGGGCGGTGACGAATTTGCAGCGATGCTCTTTTTCAACAAGTCAGTATCCGAGGATGTGATGAAGGAACGGGCTCGGCAGATTTTTGATAAGGTGAATCTTGTTGTGAAAACAACTGCTGGCGGCACCAGTGTTTCCATGGGCGCTGTCATCGCGCACTCCATGATGGCCTTTCATCAGCTCTACAACGAGGCCGATGCAGCGCTGTACAAGGCCAAGAACGGAGGACGCGACCGGATCGTGATTGAAGATGCGGAGGGTTCCGGCGAAAAGGAAGCCTGAGGAAGGGCTTCCCGCCGTTTTCCTCTATGTATTGAATCCGCAATATACTCAGAAAACCATCCGAAGGGTTCCACGCTTCTGTCCAGATGGTTTGTTCTGATGCCGTGTATGTTCGGCAGTTTTATTGCTGTGCCGTCGAATATATTTGGCAGTATTCCTTCTGTATTGTCGAATATATTCGACAAGATTTTGTGAACATGCTATATTATGTTTGCTGATAATTCATTGCATCTTTCGGAGATTATTCCCTATGAACCATACTCTCTTAAAATCTGTCATTTATGACCAGCATGAATTTATCCAAAATTTTCAAATCGTGCCGCGTGACTATGAATTTGAAACAAACGGAAATTATGTACTGGTAGGGCTGCGCCGAGCCGGAAAATCCACGTTGCTGTATAAAATCATTCTGGATCTTGTTGCGTCCGGCGTGGACTGGGACCAAATTATTTATATCAATTTTGAGGACGAGCGCCTGTCCGAGTTCAATATCACAGATTTCAATGATATTCTGTCCGTACAGAGCGAACTGAGTAATAAAAAGGGTTACTTTTTCCTGGATGAGGTACAGAACATCAATGGCTGGGAAAAATTTGCGCGCCGTATGGCAGATGCCAAAGAGCATATCTGCATTACGGGCAGCAATGCCAGAATGCTAAGCCGGGAGATCGAAACGACACTGGGCGGCCGCTTTTTGGTCAAGTATATTACCCCCTACGCTTTTGGTGAGTACCTGACTGCCTGCGGGATCCCTCATGATGCGCGGGCACTGCTTGGCACAAAATCCAATGGTAAAATACGCGGCTGCTGCGCGCAATATCTGCAATTCGGCGGGCTGCCAGAATCGCTGTTGTACAAGGCCAAACGTGAATATATTTCAAGTGTTTACCAGAAGGTGCTTCTGGGCGATATCATCACAAGAAATAAAATCCGCAACGACTACGCCGTTAAAATTCTGATTAAAAAGGTAGCAGAATCGGTACGCAGCGAAATCTCTTATTCCAAGCTGCAAAAAACGCTGCATGCTGTCAATGTTTCACTGTCCAGGGATACCATCTCCGACTACATTCGCTATGCCGAAGATGCCTATCTGTTGTTTCATCTGCAAAATTACTACGCGAATCTCGTGGAGAAAGAAAGTTACCCGAAATTTTATTTTTCCGATAATGGTATCCTGAACCTGTTCCTGGATCGAAAAGAATCCGTGCAGTTAGAGAACATTGTAGCTGTCGGGCTGACACGTTCCTACCCTGGCGATGTATATTATCTGAAATCCGCCAGGACAGGTATCGATGTCGATTTTTATGTGCCCTCCATTGGTCTGGCTGTGCAGTCCGCCTACTCCATTGCCGGAGATGCCCGTACCCGTGAGGTAGGCGCTCTCAAAAAGCTGGCGCTGAATTCTAAAGAGGCCACCCGTTTTATCATTGTTACCTATGAGGAAGAGAACACCATCCACGAAGACGGCATAACGATTGAGGTTGTGCCTCTGTATAAGTTTTTGCTGGAACTGGAGCAGGGAAGATACAGTACGTCGCAATAACTGCCTGCATCAGCAGGTACGCTCTGGAGAAGATATTTGATAAGATTTCTTTACTCCGCCAGCGCCTTCCGGTACTTCTCAACCATCTCCCCGTACGCTTCCTCGGTCAGAGTCTTCTCTCCGGGATTCATAGCGAACACGCCTCCCCATTCATAGCCGTCTTTATACTTCGGCACCAGATGGAAATGGAGATGATGTCCGGTATCTCCGTAGGCCCCGTAATTCACCTTGTCCGGATGAAAAATCTCATGCATCGCCGTTGCCACCTTGTTGATGTCTTCGATGTAGGCCGCTCTTTCCTCCGCAGTGAGTTCTGTAATCTCACTGACATGCCTCTTGTGTGCTACAATGACCCGCCCCGGATGGCTCTGTTCCTTGAACAGATATACCTTGCTGCTTGCAAGCTCGCAGATTTTAATTCCAAATGCCGCAACCAGTTCACCTTCCATACAATATGCGCAGTTCTGATCTGTCATTATGTTTATCCTCCTCTTGTTCCTTTCCTGCGAAAGATTTGTAAGATCTATCATAGCAGAAATCCGGCTGTCACCACTAGTTTTCTCCCGCGATTGTTTGCATGACACATCTATTGTCCCACGCAAAGGCTCCTGCACACAGCTTGCCGCCCTGCGCAGGAGCCTTTTTTCTGTGAACCAATCGGTTTTCTTCTAAAAGTTCACTTCCATGCTCCATGATAAAAATCCAAATCAGGAAGCATCTGTGGCAACAATGCTGACCCCATATTGCTTCAGCACAGCTTCCCCGGTGATGGATTTTCCCGTCAGAAGGTCCTCATACCCCCAGAACTGTTTCGGGACCGCAATCGGCTCTTTTTGGAAGTTGAGAAGGAAATAAAGCTTTTTATTATCCTTCTGTCTGCAGACAACCTCCAGTCCGGTCGGAACCTCAACAAGACTCTGAACTCCTGCATCCCGGCAAATCATCTCCAGCAAATGCTCTCTTCCCTCTTGTGCAAGCTGCGTGCCGATATAATAGACCGTTCCCTTTCCGAAAGAATTCCTTGTCACAGCCGGTTCCCCCGCATAGAAATCCGTCTCATAAGTTCCAAGGCATTCTGCGCCTTCCAGATGAATCCGCTCGCATACGAGATTGCAGGAAGAACTGCTTCCATCCGCAAAATGCACGCCATTCGACTGCTCCGGTGCAAGTGCATCGATCTCCTCCACCCAGATGCCTGACAGCTTTCTCAAAGGTCCCGGATATCCTCCCAGGTATACATTATCGGACTGATCCACAATTCCGCTCATATAGGTCGTAATCAGCACGCCCCCATTCTGCACGAAGGCTTCCAGGGCCTCTTTCATTCCCGCCTTCACCATGTACAAAACCGGTGCCACAATCATTTTATACCGTGAAAAATCAGCATCATACGGCACCATATCCACAGGAATATTATTTTTATAAAAATACTCATAATAGGTGTGAATCTGGTCGACATATTTCAGATCTACGGTAGGGCCGCTGGTATATTCCAATCCCCAGTAATTGTCCCAGTCAAAGACAATGCCAACCTCAGCCTCATTTCTGCTGCCGAGGACTGCATCGCTTAATTGCTCCAGCTCTCCTCCGAGCTCCTGCACTTCCCGGAATACCCTGGTATCCTCCGTTCCTGCATGCCCGATCACGGCTCCATGAAATTTCTCACAGCCGCCAACGCTTCTTCTCAGCTGGAAAAACTGGATCGAGTCTGCTCCATGCGCAATCGTCTGATAGCTCTGCATTCTCATCTGTCCGGGCTTCTTCAAAGAATTGTACGGCTGCCAGTTCTGCTGACTCGGCGTCTGTTCCATCAGCATAAACGGCTGATCCTTCAGGCCACGCATCAGATCATGGCACATCGCGCTGTAGCTCCACGGCGTGTTATAGCTCGGATAATGGTCCCAGGAAACCACATCCATCTCCTTCGCCCATTTAAAATAATCCAGCCCCTTATAGGTTCCCATCAGGTTGGTTGTGATCAACGCATCCTTATCGAACCTGCGGATGGCATCTCTTTCCGCCATGTAGTTTTTCAGCATTCCATCGGAATTGAAACGGTTGTAATCAATAGAAATGCCTGCGAAAGCCGTTCCTCCGTTCCAGAGTCCCTCACCCAACGCATTGGGAACTACAATCTCATCCCAGTCGTAAAAGGTGTGTCCCCAGAATTCCGTATTCCATGCCTTATTGAGATTTTCCAGTGTCCCGTATTTCTCCCGGAGCCACACACGGAATGCCTTTTCACAGCGCTCGCAATAGCAAATTCCGCCGTACTCATTGCTGATATGCCAGCATTTCACATGGGGATTGCTGCCATACCGCTCTGCGAGCTTCCCGGCAAGCCGCGCAGAATATTTCTGAAAGATCGGTGAATTCGGGCAGGCGTTATGCCGCTCCCCATATTTTTTGTGTTTTCCATCCCAATCGGTTCTCTCAACCTCAGGATATCTTTTCGCCATCCAGGCAGGCAGAGCCCCCGTGGAGGTGGCAAGCACGATATCGTAATTCTCCCTGCTCAGCATCTCAATGATGTCATCGAGTTCCTCAAACCGATAGCATTCTTCCGATGGTTGAATCTTCGCCCAGGAAAAAACATTAACCGTTGCACTATTGATATGGGCATCCTTAAAAATCCGCATATCTTCCTTCCAGATCTCTCTCGGCCACTGGTTGGGATTGTAATCTCCTCCGTAGATGATTCGTTTGATCGTCTTGTCCCTCATGATTGTCTGTCCCCTTTGCATTCTTGGTTTTGCTTTTGGTCTGTCCCTTCGCGTTCCTGGTTTTCCGTTCGTTTCTTTGGCGTCCTCGTTGTTTGTCCTGTGCTCCTTCATTGGGTTCATTGGTATGCTTCCTCCCGCAAGACACATCTGGACTTTCCGCCTTCGTGGTCTTATTCCTGTGCCTCGGACCTCGCTCCTGTCCTGCTCGTCCGGGGCCTTTTATTCTTCCAGACTGCTGCAGAGCCCCCAGTCCTGATCATTTGCATAAGGATCTGAAAATTGACCTTTTCGGTCATTGACGGAATATGGATACAGATACGCGCAGGTCGCCGTGCCGTCCCGGAAGAACATCGGCAGCACCCCGCGAAGCGATGTCTCTGCTTTCTCCGCATAGCGTTCCTCTCCGGTCAGTCTTGCATAGCGCCGGTAAACTCTTCCGGTTTCTGCGCTCCAGTAGTGAGGGAAGGTGTCCCCGTACATTCTCCTTTTGCCGAACCAATATCCGTCCCAATGACGAATCGCGACCTCACAGAGATGGTAATCCGGCTGTCTGCCATTAAACAGCTCCAGCACAGCCAGCTGCTTTCTCGCCCCCTGCAGATACTTCTCCTTGCCGGTAATCTCATAGACCTGAAGAAGAACGTCGGCCGCCGGCGCAATGATGCTCTGCTCGTAATTCACTTCCGACGCAGGGTAATGATTTCCGACAGCAATCAGCCAATCCGCGTGCCTGCAGAACAGCTTCTTCAGCTCATCACGCTTCTCATTCGCTCCGGCAGCTGCCAACTGTTCACAGATGGAAACAATTGGCATCTGAATCGGATAGAAGTGGTCGCCGCCCTGTGTATAAAACTTCTCAATGATCCTTGCCGCAGTCTCCAGGTCCTCATGCTTTTTCCAAAGTTTATAGCATTCCACGAAGAACGTGGCCGCCCATGGATAATTGTATAGACGAAAATAACTGTTGTCACGTCCCGTATCGTTGCATACAAGGCCGCCCCCTGCATCCACAAGCTCACGCAAATAATAGTCCCTGTACTTTTTCAGGCTCTCTTCTTCTCTCTCGTGCCCGCGCAAGCCCTCTCTCTGCAAAGCCCTTGCCATAAAGACTCCCATACCGGTCCGTTCTCTTCCGGCATTGAAGTCATTCTCCGGCGTATAGACGAGCTGCTTTTCCTCATTGTCATACGCAAGATAGGCTCCTTTCAATTCCTCAATCGGCCCGTCGTACTGCTGGTTTTCTACGATAAAATGGACTCTTTTCTCCACCAGCTCATCGAGCGGCTCCTGGACATAAAGCCTGCAAAGGGTCCGGACCTGATCCGCTTCAACAGGAAGCGTGTACTCCCCTGGTTCTTTTCCCGCGAACAGATACCTGTACGTTCCATCCGCCTCTTTTGAAAGAGTCTTCCCGTTTACACGGACTTCTTTGGCTTCAAACGAAGGACGCACGGTTACCCTGGAGGATTCTCCTGCAAACAGGACGTAACGCTCCGATTCCACCAGCACAACCGAAGGAAATTTCTGCAGCCTGTCATAGAAGTCTTCTTTTCCCTGATGTGGAAAGATTTTCCAGGCAAGCTCCATGGTTTCTCCAGGTGCAAACTCTCTGGAAGAAGGATGAAGGACAAAGCAGCCCCGGTCGTTGCTCATTTTGGAAAGGTCCCGCACCACACTATAGTCAGAAAGGCTTCCTTCCGTCAGAACCATTCCAAGATGAGGCGCTCCTCCCCCCATGCGAAGACACATCATATAGCTTGTATTGCCTCCGCAGAAGATGTGCGCATGACACCTGTGCTCCAGGCAAACATCGGCCGAATCATACTTATCTGGTACTGGAAACATAATGCCGATGGAACCTGTATTGGTAAAATAGGCATGCCTCCCGTCATTCCGGATCTGAATGGTCGTTGTCAGCTCATCGCCTTCTCTTTCATTCTGAACAGTCCATGAGAACTCCTCCGGGCAGATCACACTGGCGTACGGATAATCCTCGCGAAGCCAGTTCATCCGGACCGGGTCATTCGAAAAAATCAATTCGTGAATCGGTGTGTTGTCCATTTTCTTCCCTCGCTGAGGCAAAACTGCGGTACCAGATAGAATTTCGCGAAGGCGAATTCTCACTGTATGCAAAGTTCCGCCAAGCAGCACTCTGAGCAGGAGAAGATGTCATCAAACATCTTCTATTGCATCGATTTTGCCGAATGCAGCAGCCGGTGCATCAGCACCGTAATCATGAAAACTCCTATATCCTCTTCCAAACAATCAAGTCCTTGTCAAAGGTCTCTCCGCGAATTTCTTTCATTCTTTCAAACAATTCCTTTTCCGTTTCGTGGTTGTCCCAGTTGCAGAAGATCTCCCCTTTCCCGCACAATTTGCGCAGTCTCGCATCCCATTTATAATACGAACTTCCATCACTGTATATCCGGATATATCCCATCAGGCAGCGCAGGATATGAGCCGCAAATTTATAGTCTGCAAAGCGTTCGTATTTATAAAAGTCCTTCCAGATTCCATGTTCCGTTTCTCTCAGTGCACGATCCGCCATGGAAAAATGCTCCGCAGCAAGTCCGCACTCATAGAAAGCTTCCATGTAATTCTTCTTGCTCCACTCCTCCCATGCCCTGTAGAAAAGAACCGTCCCTGCACAGCCTTCATAATGCAGAATTGCCTGCACCGTAAGACTGTCATACAGTGTTGCTCCCACTCTCCGACAACTCTCTGCATATTCCAAGGACTCTTCCTCCTTCGGGGCACATTTATCATAGACCCACTTCATCTGTCCATCTAAGGTTTCTGCATCCGTAGCCCACTTCATATCCTCTGCAGGCTGTTCCTGTGAGATCATCCACTGCCCCGCCAGAATTCTCACGCAGTGCGTGTAGAACTGTTCTCCGGCAACCTCATCCTCCTGCATTCCATAATGAATGCAGAGCTTCGGATACTCTTCATATAATGCACAGATTTTGTCCTGACTTTCCCTATAATATTCTTCCACAAACCGGGGATAAAATGTCTCCGAGGTAATGTGCTCCCCCGACCAGATTCTGCTGACCATTTCCAACGTGCATGTGTGCTGACGTACACTGGAACAGTTGACAATCAGGTATTCCGTCAAATGGTCCTCAAATGCCTCCCAGAGCTGTTTGTTAAAATACTCCGGCCTCTGCGGCATCATTGTGGTATGGCTTGCCGCCTGCAGATCGTAAAAGGAGACGTGATAATAAATCCCATGCTTCCCTTCTCTTTCCTGGTCATTTAAAGGAAGAGCAATGGTTCTTGGATTATGGTTTCCGCGCCTCCTGGCAACCATCTTTCCATATCCGTTGTCCGCCCATATTTTGATCACCTCATCCGGAATCTCCAGCCATCCGTCTCTGTACAGTTCCATAATCTCTCCATACAGATTGGTACACAGGATGGGATTTTTTACATATTTACGGACAATTTCAATCTGGCGTTTCATGATGCTGCTGATGAACCTGCCTTTTTCTTCATCCGATAATTCAGATCCGCCGCTTTCCGACTCCCAAAACGCACAGTCTCCCTGTCCACGAAATCCGATTGCGTAAATGGTCTTCTGATCTGCCTGCTCTTTGACCGCGTCCTCCCAGATCTGTTCGAACAATTTCCTGTTTTTGGTATAGGATGGCTCCTCATCCGGATACACATTCAGAAACATCGGTGCACCAAGAATCTCCACATGATGGTGCGTCAGAATCAGTCCCATATCGGAGGCCAGTTTTCCATACTTTCTGAAGTTATCAATATCTCCCGGAATAACCATGTTGCCGCCGCAGCGAAGGCATGCTTCGAATCCCATCTCCCAGGCCAGTTTTCCATCTCCCTCTGGATTCCAGCGGGCCAGAAAGGTTTCATCATTGAAGAACCAGCCTCTGTAATGAATCGTCTTCTTCTTAGAGAATCTTTTCTGCTCCTCCACTGCGATGGATTCCACCGGTTTCCAGCTCATCTCCTGCCAGAACCAGAAGGGCGGAATTCCCAGGAATTCCTTGCTGATCTCCAGAAAGGCATAGACAAGGCCCAGATCGTCCGTTGCCTGGATAAGAATCTGGTTCTTCTGCACCTCAATCATCCAGCTTTCCTCCTCCATGCCTTCATGGATGGCAAATACAATGACACTCTTGTCTTTCCTTTCTCCACTTCGCAGAACCATGCTGATATCACGGTACATTCTGTCTACTGCCAGCTGTATGGTCTTACTACTGATGAATCCGTATATTTCTGTCTGAGCTGTGAAAACAAACATTTTTCTTTCCTCACTGAAGCAAAATCCGTGAAGACGGTTTCGCCAAATGTGGCAGCCGGTGCGTCAGCGCCGATGCTGCATACTGCAGTTTGAAAGTGACATATCGATGTCCCTTTCAAATTTACCTTTCTGTGCCACGTTTTTGCGGCATCCCGAGGAGAAATGTCCGAACGGGCTTTGTCCAAGTGCAATGCAGAAAATGGATCATGATTCTATTGTATCTTTTTTCATTAACCGATATGCATTGGGTGTCACGCCCGTATATTTTTTAAAGAATCTTGTAAAGCTATAGCTATTGTTATAACCCACCTTCTCTGCAACAACCTCTACGGTTGCCTCTGTAGTGGTCAGCAATTCTCTTGCCTTTTCCAACCTGACCATGTCCACATACTCTTTAAAACTGCATCCTCCTTTTTCCTTGAACAAAGTACTAAACCACGTTGATGACATTCCAATATGCTCTGATACTTCAACCAGGGACAAAGAGCTTTCACCTGCATGCATGTCAATATAATCCTTGACCTGCTTCATCCACTCATTCTCTTTTTTCTGGTCATTCTCTTTTTCCCTTGCAAAGAGTTCATAGCAGTTTCGAATTACCTCTATCATCTCAGCAGACGATAACTGCTTGGACAGCATGATTGAAATATCAGATGCCTCTTTTTCGTATTTTCTGTACACCTTTTGGTCTTCCATAAAGATACTGATCACGTTGAAAAACAGTGAGCGTATATAATATGGTGATACTTTTGTCATCTGCATCATGTATATGATTTGCTGTACAGCAGCCTGCACGTCTTCTTTTTTATTCATGCGCACAGCAAAAGCAAATGAATCGATTAATTCCAGCGGATATGAATGCCCCTTGAAAACAGAATCTGGTAATTCGCTATAACAAATTGCTGTATTAATGACTGAATTCAACATTGCATAATCCAAAGCGGCACATGCCTGCGAATAGGATGCAGAAAGCTCAGACATATCCGGCACTATTTCACCAACTCCTGCTTGGAGGTCACCTTCTTTTCTGCATTCTGTAATAATTTTATTCATAAAATCCGGTATGCACTCCGGTTCTGCCAGAACAACTGCCATGCTGTTTCGATTGTATAATTCTGCAAACAAAAATCGATTTTTCTCTCTTCTTCCTTTTCCGAATATGCAGTCCCTAACACTCTTAAGCAGTTCGCTCTCCTCTGCATGAAAGACCGCTACCACATAACAATCCGCAATAACTTCTGAATCTATCTCTATCAACTCATCCATATTTCTTTTCACTTTTGACAGTGAAGAACCGGACAAGATCTCCGAAAACGGATGCTGTCGTATTCTTGGTCTGGTCTGATTCAAATTAAATTGCATCCGCTCGTTGTCCGTCTGCAAAATTCGGATTGCCTGCTCAATTTCCTGATAATATTTATGATTATCCAAGCCCCTCTTGCTCTCTTTTTCTGTCTTGATTAGCATGTCTCTGATTTGCTGAATCGGGCGAAAATTGATTTGGATAAAATAATTTCCCAAAACGCTTAATACGAAGACCATGGACAGCAGCGTCAGCAGAAACTTTAATTCCAGAGAACGCAGCTGTGACACCATAGGTCCCAGATCCGACACCTTGACCAACATCCATCCTGAAGCTTCTGATTGGACAACATTGATCAATGTATCTTCTTCAAAACGCAAGGTCTGCTCCTGCCGTATCTTCTCCGCCCCCATATCCACCAAGTAGGAGCAAACTTCATTCCTTATTCCAGCAGATTTGTATAAGAGTTCATTATCCGCAGAAAAAAGCAAATATCCATCTGCTGTCTCACCAGTTTCTTTTGTTCCCTCAATCAGCCTTTCTGCATCAATCAGCACAATGACAGCCCATGGCGAAAACCGATTATTCATCGGCACAGAAGAGACATAGGTAAGTACATTTTTCTGTTCATGGCCCAGCATCCTGACCGATTCTGCTGCCCGCCAAAATGGTGTCCGCACCTCATCCAGCTCTCTGACAATTTCCTTCGTATTCCAATCGTCATAGCTAAAGGCAATTGTTCCTCCATATTCTTCCAATTTCTCCAGCGATATATTTCCCTGATATCCACTGATAAAATAATCCGTATCCCGAATAAACAGAAAACAATCCTTGATATTTTTATTGGTTGCAATCATATTCCGTATTTCCACGTATGCTTCCAGATTTTCCCAAGGTCTCTCCAAATCCATTCGTTTGATATTCGGATTTTCAAAAAGGCGGTTCGGTATATTACTGATAATCTGTTGCTGCTGATCCAGTTCTCCCAAAACCTTTCTTGCTTCGGACGCCGCCTCATCATCGGTTTGCTTAAAGATACGCCGATAAAGCTGCGGATAAAAAAACAGACTGCATACAACAATTGGGATGAATGCCATTACTACATATGAAAAAATAAATGACTTATGCTTCTGAAAATTTTTTATTTTGTTCATCTTCCCCCCGTATGCGTATGTCCCGTTTCCCCAGCTCTAACAAGCCAATGGCAGAGGCTTCTGCCTCTTCTGATAATGCTACAAATTCTTGTGACATTATAACGAATGCAAAAGCCTCTGCATATTCATTTATGTTTCAGATCATTTTTCTTATTTTGTCTGAGCGGCCCACTCATCATATGCTTTCTGATAGATCTCTCTCATCCTGTCCAGTCCCATATTATTCAGCTGCTCCAAATAGGAGTCCCACTCATCGTCAATTCCACCCTTGACAGCCCACTCAGCGGCCTTCTGGTCAACCAGCTTGTCAACATCTGTCTTAATGTACGTAAGCTCTTCCGTATCCTCATTGCTGAACTTCACAGACGGGAAAATCAGATCCTGTGAAGGTCTTTGATCCGCATAAACATTGTCCTGATCAAGTCTTGCCTGCAGCTCCTTTGGAAGAACGGTTCTCTCCTGCTGATCCTCTGAGGTATAGCTAGGCGCCCGGTTAACCAGTGCATTTTTCAGCTTCTGTTCCTCAATGGTTCCACTTTTCGGTTCCTTAATCACCCAGGTGCCGTCATCCTTCTTTTCAACAAATTCCGGAGATGAGCCATAGTATTCCTGTAATGCAAAATCCTCACTGTAAAGCTCATTTATCACCTGCATTGCTCTTTCCGGATACTTGCACGCTTTGGTCAGCACACACGCAACCGAAATATTTACCCGATCCTTCGGACCGCATGCCCACATTTCATTCGTCACGCTCTTGTCAGCCTTTAACTGAGGAAGCACCATATACTGGTCCGCAAATTTGCCCGTGCGGCTCTCAATCGACCAGCCAAAGGTAAAGCCCACCCGGGCCACATCACCATCGCTGCTCAGTGCATTTGCTACCTGGTAATCCGTCGTTGTATATACCTCCGGATTAATCAATCCTTCCTGATACAGTTTGTGCAAATACTTGGTCACATCTTTCCAGGCATCTGTTGTATAAAGGAAATCTACCTTTCCATCCTTCAGTGTGACCTTATTTTTGTCATCTACAACTCCATAAGCTCCTGTAAGAACATACGGTCCGTGGCCATACTCGCAGGGCCAGTCCATCGGAATTTCATCTGCTTTTCCATTTCCATTGGGGTCCTGCTCTTTGAAGGCTTTCAGCACTTTTTCCAATTCGTCAAAAGTCGTAGGAGGCTCTAATCCAAGCTCATCAAGCCAGGTTTTGTTGATCATCATCACTTCCCAGCTCTGCGGATTAAAACCAGTCACCTGCGGCAGAGATAAAATACCTTCATCCCCATAGGTGCTGACATACTTTGTCAGCGGCATTTCCTCGAACATCTTCTGAACATTGGGTGCGTACTCCAGGAAATCCGTCATATCCACGAATAGCTCCGGATTCGCAATAATGTCATCTTCTGTAAGCCCTGCAAAGAAAATATCCGGCAAATCGTTGCTTGCCAATACAACCGCCTTCTTCTCATCGTAGCCGGACTCTACAGTATCCCAAACCAGATCTACGTTGTATTTTTCCTCAATCCTCTGATATACAGGAAGCGTATCTGGATCAAGCCCTGTCTGCGCCATAATTCGTAATTCTATTTTCTCACTGTCGTCCACCGCAGCTTCCGTTGCACCAGTATCCGAGGCCGCCGCGTTTGAGTCTGCCGACGTTGTGTCCGCTCCTGCTCCGCCTCCGGTATTCTTCCCTCCGCATCCGGTTAAGGCAGTAATGCTCATAGCCATAACCAATCCTGTTGCCATTACCTTTTTTCTTAACATGTTGTAACCTCCCTTTTTTTCATCATCCCTTTACCGCTCCGATCATCACACCCTTCTCAAAATATTTTTGTAAGAAAGGATATAAGATCATCATCGGAAGGGTAGCAACCACAATTGAAGAATATCGGATCAGATTTGCCTTTTTACTTGCTTCCAATCCTGCCGCTCCCATATCAGCTCCACTAAACGCTTCGTTTTGGATCAGGATGTCTCTCAGCACAATCTGCAGTGGCACCAGCGAATCATCCCGCAGATAAATCAGTGCTGTAAAATATTCATTCCATTTTCCTACCACGTAATACAAAATAATGACAGATAAAACGGCTTTGGATAAAGGAATAACAACCTGCACCAAATATCGCGTATAAGAGCATCCGTCCAGCTGTGCCGCTTCCCACAATTCCTGTGGAAGGCTGTTCTCGAAAAATGTCCTCATGATAATCATGTTGTATACATTTAAACAGAACGGGATGATCATCACCCACATCGTATTATCCATGTGTAATAGCTGTGAAATCACCAGGTAGGTAGGAATCAGCCCTCCATTTAAAAACATCGTAAGCATAAAAAACAGCGTGGCTGGCTTCCGGATCTTCAATTCCCTCACGGAGAGCGCATATGCGGCAGGGACTGTGACGAGCATGCTGATTGCCGTTCCAGCTACCGTGTAAAAAATTGTATTCCGATAGCCGACCCATATTCTGCTTACCTTGAATAGTTCTTTATAGCCCGTCAGATTGATCTTTTTCGGCACCAGCCATACTTCTCCATTCAATACCATCCCCGGGTCCGATATGGATGCGATAACAATGAAATACAGCGGATATGCCACGATAAGCAACAGTAGTGCTCCAAGCATATAGAGCGGAATATTTGAGAGTTTTGCTTTCATTTCTACCTTTCTGCAACTGCATGACAAAAATCATTCTTTGCCGTTATAAGTTTCCTTCTGTCGTACCGGAATTTCCCATGAATAGCCACATTTGACCTCATCCTCTTTCATCGTCTTATAATTGGTTTGTTTCTGCGTTCCATCTAAAACGTTCCGGCAGAAATCGAGCATCACGGTCCAGTCCTCCAAATTGTATTCATGACCGCCTTCCCTGTAATGAATGGCACATTTCGAAGTAGCATTCATGAATCGATAAACCTCCGCTGTCGCCATCCATGAGGTCTGCGTCCCAAAGGTGTTGATCCAAAGATCGTCAAGTCCTTCCGCCAGAAATAGTCCTCTTGGTGCGATGCAAGCTCCAAGGATATTTGCGTCAAAAGGGAGCTCATTTTCCCGGTATCTCGTCAATCCATCTGCCGTTCCATATTCTGCCATGCTGTCCAGAAGCCAGTAATAGAAATTGTCCTTGCGAAGCATAACGCCAATTCTTTCCGCTCGTCCTATATTTTCGCCAAGCCGGCCACCGTTCAATCTGAGACTGGCCATACCCCCGCACCCAGACCCCGCAGGTACTGTTACCGCTACGCGCTCATCGTAAATGCCGCAGCAAAGCGCCATTTTCCCCATTCGAGAATGACCTGTCACAACCACCTTGTTCATATCCGCAAAGGTCTGTGTTTCCAACCAGTCAATCACTCTGCTTGCAAGCCATCCCCACATAGCCAGTGCTCGCCAGCTATACTCTGGATATGCCTGACCACAGCCGCCCCGATTCCATTGATTTCTATCATCCGGGGCAGCCTCCTCGATCTCATAGCTCAGTACCGCAGCCCCCTGCTGAACAGCTATTTGAAGAATTTTCTGATTCAGTTTGTCACCTCCCGGGATGACAATGCACAGCCGTTTTCTTTCTTCTTTTGGGCGATAAACATGAACATTGAAAACTTTCTTTTTCGTACACAGCTGTTTCATCCCAGACAGATTTTTCCTCGACCTTTTCTCCTCTCACACAAGCCGGCCTCGGAGGCATTTTCCCGTAAAACTGCTCTTCCAGTATCCTCTTAAAATGCTTTCTCTGATTCTCCCACTCTTCTATTGTTGCAACCCGGCTCCCATCTTCCCGCCGGAAAGGATCCGGCAGCTCCCAGCTCTTGTCATATCCCATGTCAGTTTCTCCTCTCATATTTTGTATTCCGTTTATCTGCCCTTTATGTACGCAGCTTACGTCTCACCACAGCCCAGACCCGCTGACCTTTTTGCTTATTTTATTAAATGTAACAATCAGAATGACATTTACGATAGAATTGAAGACTCCGATCGCCGCAGAATAGCTATATTGCGGAGTCCCCGTCAACCCAACCTTATATACATAGGTAGCAATGATTTCCGATGCGGCAAGATTCAAGTTGTTCTGCATCAGATACGCCTTTTCAAATCCCATCGACATAACATTTCCTAGTCTCAGAATCAGCAGAATGATCGCGGTTTCTTTTAATGCAGGAAGCTCTATATACCATATTTTTTTAAAGCGTCCTGCTCCATCCACGTTTGCCGCATCATACAGATCCTGGTTGATTGACGACAACGCCGCCAGATATATGATGGAATCCCATCCTGTGTGCTGCCAGATATCTGACAGAATATAAATAGGGCGAAACATAGCCGCATCCCCCATAATATTCTGTGGATCACCGCCAAACATTCTGACTACCGTTCCATATAAGCCGGAAGAAGGACTCAAAAACAAAATGACCATTCCCACCATTACAACTGTTGAAATAAAATGCGGTGCATAGGAAACGGTCTGCAAGGCTCTCCTGAACTTCCCCTCTTTATACTGATTGACAATCAATGCAAAAATAATCGGAATCGGAAAGGAGCAGATTAAAAGAAGTATGCTGAGCAGTAAGGTATTGCTCAAAATCTCAGTAAACTGATAGCTTGAAAAAAACCTTTCAAACCATTTCAGTCCCACAAACTTACTTCCCCAGATTCCTTTTGACGGTTTGAAATTCTTAAAGGCAATTTGGATTCCATACATGGGAAGATAATTGAAGACAAACACGGAAATAACCGCAGGAACCAGAAATAGGTACAACTCATAATTCTTCTTAAGATCCTTCTTCCAGGTTGTTGTTCCGCTCAAAATCGTTTTCCTTTTCATACTGTTTCGATTTACCATCTGCCGCGTTCCCTCCTTCTTGCTTTGGTGCCCCAAGTATAATTTTCGATGTGCCTTCCTGTATAGAAACAAGTCTTCTTCCGGGACACATTTTCTATTGCAGCGCTATGTCAGGCCCCCACACATTTATATCCACATTTCTTTTGTAAAGGCACATAATTACAGCAAAAAGAAGCTGACACATCCGAATCATCGAATGCGTCAGCTTCTTGCGATGTACCATTTTTCAACCGTTCAACGAATCATTTTGTCTGGAATCATTGTAAGAAAATTCATCCATGCAGTTCCGGAACCGGGAATTTCCATCAGTTTACAGTAAATAGCTGCCACGTAAAACCTGAAGCCAGAGGCTATAGTTTTCTCTTCCGGAACTACCAAGAGCTTTTTTCGGCCTGAACGCAGTGGCCGCCGTCCTCCGCAAATTGCATAGCAGAAATCCGGCTTCGCATTCCGGATATTTTATCATAACCTTGTTTGACATATCGTAGACGGCGGACTATATTCATGGAAACCAACTGAGCAAGAGAAGTAGATTTGAAAGCGACATTAATATGTTCCTTTCAAACTGCAGCATCGGTGCTGACGCACCGGCTGCCGCATTCGGCAAAACCGCCGCACTCGAAGATGTCTGATGACATTTTCTCTCTGGTATCGCGGATTTTGCCTCAGCGAGGCATAATATTGGAAATGAAATCAGAAGAGAAGAAGTCAAAGGGCGTACGTTGGATTTACTGGATTGCAGGATTTCTTATGATCACTCTGTCTCTGGCCGTTCCGTTCAAATCTGTTTTGATACAGGGCGTATCCCAGTGGGAAATTGGCGAGGCCTTTGCCAACCGGATGAATGCTGTTGCCTACGAGGAATACCATGATGCCGATGGAGATGCATTCAAGAATGCCTTTGTTGCAAATGAAGCGGTTGGAAGGGAAAAGCCTCTCCTTGCTCTGGTCGAGGCCAATCTGGACGCTGTGATGTCATCTGCAGCATCGTCTTCTGCTCTCTCAGTCACTCCATCACTTCCCGACAGTACTCCCTACACAAAGGCGATTGCAGAAGAAACTGCCCGCATGTACCAGGAGCAGCTTGGTGCGCAGTGGAAGGACATTCCGGATTTTCAGGAGCGTCTGCAGGAAAAGGCAGAGGAGGCGGCCGATGCGCTCACCTATTACATGCAGGATATCTCGGAATCCTTTGTCGGAAAGCTTTCCGTTCTTCCGACGGCCTACTGTGTCCTTACCAACAGATATCTTCACATCATCGGCGCAGTGCTCGTTCTTCTCCTTTGGTCGATCGGATTTTACCTGAATAAGAGGCGGAACGGCGCCCGTTATGCCGCAGTCACCTGTTTCATCAGTAGTATGATCACTGCTGTGCTGACTGCACTCTTCTTCCTGTCCGCCTATTCGATCACTGATAGTCTCTTCGGCAGATCCATTGATTTCAACTTCGCTGCCTATGGCTGGACCGCTCTTTCCGAGTTCATTCTCGCCGCCGTGCTGCTTGCCGTCAGCAAGGCATAGAACCTTTAGTTATTCAGCGGATCAAGGACGATGTAGGATTTGGGATACGCAGGAGATAAGACCCAGACCAAGAACTATATCCGGTTGATTCCTAAATCATCAGAGCACTCAAAGAAGCAGAGGCATTTGCGGACGGTCAATCCGTCTGCTCCTCACTTGTTTCGGTTAGCAGCTCTATGAACTCTGCCGGGGCGTACACGGGGATCGGCGTTTTGTTGTAATCCTTTGTGTTCCGCGTCACGATACAGTCCACGCCGGAGCGCACCGCCGTTTCGACCATCACGGCATCCTCAAAATCGG
>ERZ808246.267-NODE-267-length-46996-cov-45.280714_pt1 | contig 46996 bp, 40 predicted proteins | sample MGYA00521083_ERZ808246 | MGnify/ENA primary metagenome ERZ808246 (study PRJEB31516, sample SAMN03275577) | gut metagenome | biome: mammalia-associated habitat; material: feces | host: Papio cynocephalus | place: Kenya | collected 2012-07-07 ... | reverse complement strand
GAGCCGCTTCATCGACGATCCGTACGACAAGGCGACCATCAAGGAACAGGAAGAGAAGGCCGGTCTTCGATGAGCGCAACTTCCGCAGCTGAAAGCAACGCGATTCCGGCCTATCTGCCGCTTCGCAACGATTTGATCGGCGAGGAGCCGTACGGTGCGCCACAGCTCGACGTGCCGGTATGCCTCAACGTCAATGAGAACCCGTACGCGCCGGAACCTGCGGTGGTGGAAACCATCGCCCAGCGCGTCAAGGAGATCGCCCCGACGCTCAACCGGTATCCGGACCGCGAACACATAGAGCTGCGCAAAGCGTTCTCGCGGTATCTGGAACGCGAATCCGGCGTGAAACTGGATGTCGACCAGCTGTGGGGCGCCAACGGCTCCAACGAGATCATGCTGCAGCTGTTCCAGGCATTCGGCGGTCCGGGACGAACCGCCCTCGGCTGCGATCCGACGTACTCCATGTATCCGGAGTATGCGCGCGACACGTTCACCACGTGGAAGCTCGCGCACCGCAACGCCGACTTCACCCTTGACGTGGACGCCACCATCAAGGCCGTCGAAGAGGTCAAGCCGGCCATGATCGTGCTCACCAGTCCGAACAACCCGACCGGCACCCCGCTCAAGCCCGAGGACCTCAAGCGGGTGCTGGAGGCCGCCCGAACCGCCGAAGTGGCGGGCGCGGCCGAAGGCGTGCATCCGGTGGTCGTGGTGGACGAGGCCTACATCGAATTCCGCGATCCGGGCACGCCCACCGCGCTGGAGCTCATCGACGAATACGAGAACCTTGCCGTAAGCCGCACCATGAGCAAGGCCTTCGCCTTCGCCGGAGCGCGCGTCGGCTATCTGGCCGCCAGCAAGGGCATCATCGACTGCGTGCGCATCGTCCGCATGCCGTACCACCTGTCCGCGGTCACCCAAGCCGCCGCCCTTGCCGCGTTCGAACACACCGACGAGCAGCTTAGCCGCGTGAACCATCTGCGCGAGACCCGCAACGCCACTGCCGCCTGGCTCAAGCAGCAGACCTACAAAGGCCAGCCGCTGGAAGTGGCCGAAACGCAATCGAACTTCATTCTCTTCGGCGGCCACTTCGACGACCGCGACCGCATCTTCGACGAACTGCTCAAGCGGGGCGTGCTCATCCGCGTGGTCGGTCCGGAAGGCTGGATGCGCGTGTGCATGGGCACCGACGAGGAGATGGCGCGATTCCGCGAGGCACTCGTCGAAACGCTGCGTATCGTGGAAAAAGGCTGAAACACGCCGACGCAACAGAATCGCAATCATCGTGAAAAGGAGTCGCAACCATGGCACGCACCGCAACCATCGTTCGTGAAACCAGCGAATCCAAGGTGGAGCTGAGCCTCAACCTCGACGGCACGGGCAAAACCGACATCGACACGTCCGTGCCCTTCTACAACCATATGATGACGGCGCTCGGCAAACATTCGCTGATTGACCTGAAAATCAAGGCCACCGGAGACACCGACATCGACGCGCACCACACCGTGGAGGACATCGCCATCGTGTTCGGCGAGGCGTTGAGGCAGGCCCTCGGGGACAAGCGCGGCATCCGCCGTTTCGCCGACGCCACCGTGCCGCTTGACGAGGCACTCGCCAAGGCCGTCGTGGACATCTCCGGACGCCCGTACTGCGTGTGCACCGGCGAACCGGAAGGTTTCGAATACTGCATGATCGGCGGGCATTTCACCGGCTCGCTCGTTCGTCACGTCATGGAATCCATCGCCATGCACGCCGGCATCTGCCTGCATCTGCATGTGATCTCCGGACGTGACCCGCACCATATCGCCGAAGCCGAGTTCAAGGCCTTGGCGCGTGCGCTGCGCTTCGCCATCGAGCCGGATCCGCGCGTCGACGGCATTCCAAGCACGAAAGGCGCCCTGTGATGTCCGACGACAAGGACGATTTGGACGATTTTCCGAACGATTCCTCGGACGGCTTCGGCGAAACCGGTGATGATGGCATGCATTTCAGCGAGGAAGAGCTGGAAGCGGCCATGGCCGGTTTCGAAAAGGAGTTCCAAGACGAGGAGGCGGCCAAACAGGCCGATGACAAGTCCGGAACGCAGGATACGCCCGATGCTTCGAATTCCGACGCTTCGGCCGCTTCGGACGATTTGGACGAGGCGCGGGAAGCCGATGCGGTGCTTTCCGAGGCTGAGACGTCGCTTTCGTTCGACGATGAGCTGCAGGGGCTTCTGGGCAACCGCGCGAAATCCGCGGTGATCATCACCCGGGTCACATCGGCTCGGCTGCTCGCCGCCTTCTGTCAGTTGTCCGACATTTCCGCGCAATGCGTCGGCTCACCTCAAGGCGCGGTCGCCGTGTTGCGCAACCTCGACGGCGACGGGCCGGAATCGGCCATCAAGGACCTGACCGTCGTGGTCTCCGGCATGCCTGCAATTCTTGCGGTCAATCGAGCGGACAAACTCGAGGCGACCATGTACATGCAGGGCAAGGCTGGACAGACCTTCGCCCCGCCGGTGCTGTTCGCGTCCGTCGCGCCGTTCGTCGAAGACCTCATGCTCGGTATCACCGATATGGAGGGCGTGCGCGCGTCCGTGACCGAAATCGTCGATTCCGCGAGCCTGAATCGCGACGATGCCATGCGGATCCTGGCCGAGCATACGAGATTCGGCCGCGGATCGTCGCGAATCGAATAAGCTTTTCCGCCGTGGCCGTCACCGTGCTTCGGCGAACATACAAGAAGGAGGACTCCCATGACTTCCGTGGTGGTGTTCGATTACGGTTTCGGCAATGTGCGCTCCATGGTGCGCGCGTTGGCCAATCTCGGTCTTGATGTGACCCTCACATCCGACCATCATCAGGCGTTGGAGGCCGACGGGCTCGTGGTGCCTGGTGTCGGCGCGTTCGGAGCCTGCATGGAAGGCCTGAAGAAGGTCGGGGGAGACACGGTCATCAAGGATCGCCTGCGTGCCGGGCGTCCGGTGCTGGGTGTGTGCGTCGGCGAGCAGATCATGTTTGAACGTGGCATGGAGCATGGCGACGGCACGCCTGGTCTTGGCTTGATCAGGGGCGGAGTCGAATTGCTCGACGCCGACGTGGTACCGCATATGGGTTGGGACACCGTCGAGGTGCCGGAAGGTTCCGTGCTGCTCAAAGGCGTGGAGGATGAGCGGTTCTACTTCGTGCATTCCTTCGCCGCGATGGGCGCCGCGCCCGCCGACACGTCCGCCGACCAGATCGAATTCGGTGACGCTCAGGAGCATGTGACATGGTGCACGTACGGACGCAGCCGTTTCGTCGCCGCATACGAACGCGGGCCGCTGTTCGCCACACAGTTCCATCCGGAGAAATCCGCCGAAGCCGGCGCCCAACTGCTGCGCAACTGGGTCGCTACGTTCTGAACGTGCGGCGGCGGACGCCGCAACCCGCAAAACAAACCGTGGAACCGCAAGAATCGTCGGGTGGCCGAAAACCAGCCCGGCAAAATGGAACGAAAGGTATGACATGTCTTTGACGCTGCTTCCCGCCGTCGATGTCCGTGATGGCAAGGCCGTACGCCTGCGCCAGGGCGAATCCGGCTCCGAAATCGACTATGGTTCTCCGCTGGAAGCCGCCCGCACGTGGGTGGAATCGGGAGCCGAATGGATCCATCTGGTCGATCTCGACGCCGCGTTCGGCACAGGGGACAACCGTGACCAGCTGCGCGCCATCGTCAAGGAGCTGGGCGACAAGGTCAACATCGAGATGTCCGGCGGCGTGCGCGATGATGCATCGCTTGACGCGGCTTTGGAAGCCGGTGCGGCTCGCGTGAACATCGGCACCGCGGCTTTGGAGAATCCCGACTGGACCGCCTCCGTCATCAGGAAGTACGGCGACCGTGTGGCTGTCGGCCTGGACGTGCGTGGACACACCCTTGCCGCCCGCGGCTGGGTGAAGGAAGGCGGCGACCTGTTCGAGACCATGAAGTTCTTGGATTCCGTCGGCTGCTCCCGTTACGTGGTCACCGATGTGGCCCGCGACGGCATGATGAGCGGCCCGAACATCGAGCTGTTGCGCGAAGTGGCCTCCCGTACCGACGCCAAGGTCACCGCGTCCGGCGGCATCTCCAAGCTCGACGATCTGCGCAATATCAAGGAGCTTGCCGAACTGGGCGTGGATTCCGCGATTCTCGGCAAGTCGCTGTATGCGCGCGCCTTCACGTTGGAGGAAGCGCTCGAAGTTGCACGTTGAGAGCGTTCGGCACGTTCCGATCGCCGTGGAATGCGTCACGATTCGATTTTCAGGCCGAAATTTCGGATCGTGAAGCAATCGACTCGCCAATCATACCCCCTATCTTTCAAATTCCATACGAAAACGGTATGGAGCGGGAGTCTGGGGGTATTTCTGTATCGTCCGATGTGTCACGATTCGAAATATCGCCTTGAAAACGGAATCGTGCGACACGACGCGTGTTAACGATGTTCGTAACATGCGCATGGAACGATTGGGCACTATGGATAAACAGCAAGAGTTTGCTTTGCGCACGGTCGAGGAACGCGACGTGCGTTTCATTCGTCTATGGTTCACGGATGTGTTGGGAACGCTGAAGTCCGTGGCCATCGCACCGGCGGAGCTGGAAGCGGCGTTCGAGGAAGGTCTCGGATTTGATGGTTCCGCGGTGGAAGGTCTTACCCGTGTGTCCGAAGACGACATGATCGTCAAACCCGATCCGTCGACGTTCCAGATTCTTCCTTGGCGAGGTGGCCCGCAAGGCACCGCGCGCATGTTCTGCGACGTGCTCACGCCTGACGGAGAGCCGTCCTTGGGTGATCCGCGCCACGTGCTCAAGCAGGCGTTGGCCAAGGCCAAGGAGAAGGGTTTCACCTTCTACGTGCATCCGGAGATTGAATTCTATCTGTTCGAAAAGCAGGATGACTGGGCGCAGACCCCGAAGCCGATCGATGAGGGCGGCTACTTCGACCATGTGCCGCGCAGCCCCGGCATGGACTTCCGCCGCGCCACCGTCAACATGCTCGAGCAGATGGGCATCTCGGTGGAGTACTCGCATCACGAGGCGGGACCAGGTCAGAACGAGATCGATCTGCGGTATGCGGACGCGCTCACCACGGCCGACAACATCATGACGTTCCGTACCGTCGTCAAGGAGATCTCGCTGGAGCGGGGCATCCATGCCAGCTTCATGCCGAAGCCTCTCGCCGACGCTCCGGGCTCCGGCATGCACACGCACCTGAGCCTGTTCGAAGGCGACGCCAACGCGTTCTACGAGGCCGGGCAGGAATTCAACATGTCCGTCACCGCACGACAGTTCGCGGCCGGCATCCTGCACCATGCGGCCGAGATCTGCGCGGTCACCGACCAGTACGTCAACTCCTACAAGCGTCTGTGGGGCGGTGCCGAAGCGCCGAGCTACATCTGCTGGGGCCACAACAATCGTTCCGCGTTGCTGCGCATCCCGCAGTACAAGCCGGGCAAGGGCAATTCCGCACGTATGGAATTCCGCGCGCTCGACCCGGTCGCCAACCCGTATCTCGCGTATTCCGTGCTGCTCGCCGCCGGTCTCGACGGCATCGACAAGCAGATGCAGCTGGGCGAGCCCACCAGTGACGACGTGTGGGAGCTCACCGACGCCGAACGTCAGGCCATGGGCATCCAGCCGTTGCCGGAATCGCTTGATGAGGCGCTGAAGATCATGGAGAAATCCGATTTCGTCGCGAGCGTCCTCGGCGAGCACGCGTTCGAGTACTTCCTGCGCAACAAGCGTCAGGAATGGAACGAGTATCGTCGACAGGTCACGCCGTTCGAGCTGAAGAAGTATCTGCCGAAGTTGTGATCGTGCGATGGATATGACGAGGGACCGTTGTCCGGGGTATCCGGATGACGGCCCCTCGTTCACTTTCGGGGATGTCTCAGCCGCGTGGGTTGCCGAACATCGAATTGTAGATGATTACGAAATTGCGGTTGCCATAAGTCGAACACTCGTCACCTTCGCCGGCGCCGGCCTTCAGCGCGGCCTCGTTCGGCTGGTAAGGCGTGTAGATGTACAGCAGCGCGGTCGCTTTGTTCTCGATGTAGACGTCGCTGCCGCCGCAACCCGCGTCCGGATTGTACCGTACGTAGTTGAGCGAACCGGCATGGTAGGCGTATTGCGATTCGTGGCGCACATAGTACTGGTAGCGTTTCGCCGCCCCATACACCTGATTGAAGAATCCGGCGTATTTCGCATCGCAGTTCGCGTCATCCGGACAGCTCAGCCCCATCGCCGATTTGAACTGGAAATCGCTTGGATCGGTGGCGGTGAGCAGGTGCTGCTCCTTCTGCAACACGGTGAGCAGCACCTTCTGGCTGATGCCGCATGCGTTGCCCGCCTTGTAGATGATCGCGGCGGCGCTTTCGCGCTCCTTGCCCTCGTAGGCCCGGCAGTACTCGTCCGCCGCCTGCGATCGCGTGGCGAACGTCATGGTCTTCAGACACTTGGCTCCGGTGCATGCCGCGCCCTGCTGATCGAGGATGGTCTGCACCTGCCGCTCGCTCAGTGCGTTGCCGTTGAAGAACGCGCCGTCGGATATGATGTTTCCCGGATTGAAATCGTACAGCGATTGCATCTCGCTCTGTGCCGCTTTCGCCTCGCTGATCTGCACGCGCCAGCCGACGAAGCGGATCAGGCCGGCGATGATGGCTATCGCCGCGACCGTCGCCACCAGTGTCGTGGCGATCATGCCGATGCGTTGTTTGAGACTCGCCTTGTTCCATGTTTTACGCAGTTTTCTGCGAAGATTCTTTGGAATAAGGGATTTGCGATTGCCTGTCTTACGATTGCTGTTTTTGCAGTTGCTGGACTGGCTTCCGCCGGTTTTGCCTCCGCTGTTTCCGCTCCGATTGGTTTTGCGTGTCATCTTGCGTGTCATCGGTACCGTATTGTATCGCGCGCGGTTTATCCTTTCCAGAAGAAAGTAAATCGTCAATCGATTGACGTAAGCGATGCCGTGCGAATCGAAACATCGGGAAGCGAATGACGGAATGCGAATGGAAGCGGAGAGCGGAAAAGTGCGGATCGACAAGGAACGGTTCTTCAATCTGCCGGTGGTGATGCTCATCGCGTCGAGCTTCATGCTTGGCATGAGCGAATTCATCATGGTCGGTATCCTGCCCGACATCGCCGCCGATCTGAAGGTGTCGGAGGTGACGGTCGGCAATCTGGTGTCCCTGTTCGCCTTCGTGTATGCGCCCGTCACCCCGCTCGGATCCGCGCTGTCGGCAAGGTTCCCGCGATTCGCCACGCATCTGACGCTGATCGGTGTGTTCCTCGCGGGCAATATCCTGTGTGCGTTCGCGCCGAACTATGCGGTGCTGGTGGTGGCGCGCATCATGATCGCCCTGGTGTCCGGAACGTTGGTGGCCGTGGCCATGACATACGCGCCCGATGTGACCGCCGACAGATTCCGTACGAAATTCATCGCATGGGTGTTTTCCGGATTCTCCATCGCATCCGTGGTCGGCGTGCCGGTTGGCACGTGGGTGGCTAACACGTTCGGCTGGCGTTGGGCGTTTCATATGATCAACGTGCTCACCATCGTGCTCATCTTTGGCATGATCGTGACGCTGCCACGAAACAGCCACATCGTGAAGATCGGATTCCTGCCGCAGTTCCGCCTGTTCTTCGACCGGCGCATCCAGCTCGGCGTGCTCACCGTGGTGTGCGGCGCGGCCGCAAGCTACGTCTTCTACACGTATCTGACGCCAATTATGCGTGACGAAGTGCATGTGCCGGAACAGTACCTGAGCGTCGGACTGGTGATTTTCGGTGCGGCCTGCCTATGGAGCAATCTGTACGGCGGCAAACTGGCCGACCACGGCAGGGGAGTGGAACCGCTGACACACATCCGTCCCATCTACTGCGCCCATGCGGTGCTCATGGCATCGCTCGTCGTGGCGCATTGGGTGCCGGTGTATGGCGCGTTGCTGCTCGTGGTACTGGGCATGTTCATGTACCTGCAGAATTCCGCTTCCCAAGTGCTGTATATGGACGTCGCCTCGCAGTCGCACCCTGGCTCGTTGAACCTAGCCGCGTCGCTCAATTCCATGTCGTTCAACATCGGCATCGCAATCGGGTCGGCGGTCGGCGGCCTGGTCAACGGCCATTTCGGGCTGACGTGGCTTGGTCCGGTAGGCGCGCTGTTCCTGCTATGCGCGATTGCCGCCACCACCATGCTGCGTCCGTTCGTGGCGCAGGAATGCAAGTTCTATGCCACCCAACGCGCATGAACGTTTCCGTTCCGCACGAGTCCAAATCATGCAGGGTTTACGGTCGTCTGCTGATGCATGACGGGAACGCGGCGGTCAGCCGAGCGGTTTCCACTGATCGGTATCATTGACGTCCCCGAACGACGCGCCGTTCGCCACCCAGCAGCTCTGCATTTCGGCATTCGAGAAATCCACAGTGGTGGGTTGGTTTTTGGCGTGTGCGTCCAAATCTTTCTTGTACGCTTCCTTATCGTAGCTTTTCGGCACGATACCGGCCTTATGCAGGCAGTCGACCATGGCTTGGTCGCCATCGGAAAGCATACCGGGATTGCCTATTTGCATCTGGTACACGCCGGTCACCGCAATGACTTCAGTGTTATAGCATTTGTTCTCATCTTCATTGAACTTCCTGCGCTGCTGGTCGCTCATGCCGGTCGTGTCTCGCATGGCGATCATGTACAGGCCATTGGAGAACTGCTTGAGCACAGGTGTCGTATACCCATAGCCGGTCACGCACTGCTTGTAATTCGACCAAGCGAGTTCGTAATCCGGTTTCGACACGCTTCCTGATTTCCTGGAACGCTTCAGAATCGTCTTCTGAGCGTCGCTCATGGGATACTTGGTATCGGGTTTGGCGTCCAAATCAAGAAGAAAGTCGATGTAATCCGGTATCGAATTCGCGATTTTGGCTTTGGATGGGTCACTGTCGGCACTTCCGGTCGGCTGTTTCGTATCCTGCTGGTCGACAGCCGCCCCACAGCCCGCGCAGCCGATAAGAGTTATGCCTACTAAGCATGTGGTGATGTTTCTCCACACATGGACTATTCCATTCCGCATGACGATCGAGCTTCCTAATACTGATAATATTCAACATAATCATTTTGAGTCAATGAAGAGCCTCCGCTAAATGAGACGGAGCAATGTTGCTTAGCGAGCGCTCTGCTTGTCTGCGAATGTTGTGGACTATCTTGCTGTGCGTAGCAATATTGGTTATGCAATCGGTTTGAGTCCTTACATATGAACTTGTCGGTTGCACGCTCCATTCAACATGATAAGGGCCTTCGCTATATGAGCCACTGGTGACAGGGTGCCGACATACAGCATTTGCTACGGCAGTGGCGCCGAAGCATATTCCGACAGCCGCTATTGATGCGGAAATTGTTTTCGCTAGTTTATTGTGTTTCATCCAGGACATCATCGTTCACCTTTCATCATCATATCGGGCCGCCGTGGCCCGGTGATTCATATTGTATGAGCCGTTTTACGGGGTTATTGCGGACGATATACTCAATATGAGTAAGGGGTGATGGCGAAATGATGTATCGTTGTGTGGTAGGGGATGTTTTTCCAGAAAGAGGGATGTTTTTCCAGAAAGAGGAGCGTCGTATCATGATGGGGAAAACAGTTGGTGGCCCGAAGGTATTGCTTGTTGACGATGACAAAATCGTCATCGAAGCGTTGCCTGGCCTATTCAAGCGGATTCTTCCGGCGGTGAGTATCGCCGATTCGGCCACCAGCGGCGTTGAAGCTTTGAAATTGTTTGCATTGAACGCCGGCCAATACGCTCTCATACTGCTCGATATGTCGTTGGAAGGCATGCAAGGACCGGAAGTTTGCCGTCGTATGCGGTTGATGGACTGGTCCACACCGATCCTCGGCATGACCAGCTTCAGTCTGAACCGGTATCGCGTTCCGCTGACGGCGGCAGGCGCGCAGGGGCTTGTCGAAAAAGACGAGACGTAGTTCGAACAAGTCGTCTCCCGTGTCCTTTCAGGATGTTCCCTGACCGGTTTCGAAACTCCGATGGCGGCTTATGCGAAGCTGAAGTGCGATGTCGAGATGGAATCTACGCTCACCAACATGCAGGAAACCATCATGGATCTGTGCGCGAACAGTATCTCACGGATGGCGAGATAGCCGAACGGCTCGGCATATCCATCGCCACAGTGCGCAAGCATATGCAGAACATCGTCAAACGACTGAACTGCCGTACGCAACGGCAAGCCATCATCGCATGGCTGAAACGTGGGAACGAGCGCTGACATGACCGGAAAGAACAAAGAGCTCCGGTGGCCGGATATGCCGCGCGTGGCGGCAAGAATTGGGGGTGTAAAGTAGAGGGGGCAACAGACCATGGCGGTCTGGCGGCTGCGCCGTTCGCAGGGGGATTGATGGCGATGACGGGGAAAACGGATACACGTGGCAAGATTGTTGCCGTCATATGCTGTCTTGCTTTGCTTGTCGGCTTAACAGGCTGCGGGGCGCTGAAGGAGGGCTCGTAACGGGAGAATCAATCCCAGCAGAACCAATCATCGCAACAGGGTGAACGAATCGCGTCGTCGCTGAAGGATTATGCGCGATCGTTGTTGGATTCCGACGGCGGCAAAATATCCGATCAGCAAAAGTCTGTGCTGGAGAAGGCCGCTTCAGGCGGAAAGGTCAGCCAGTCCGACTACGAGCGCGCATGGGCGGATTACAGGCAATGTATCGTTGACAAGGGGTATGCCGAACCAACGTTCGACAAGTACGACAACGGCATCTACGCATTGCCTACGTACGATACCAACGGCGCCAGCAAGGAGGCTGTCGGCAAGCTCAATAACGATTTATATTCCTGCGCTACGCTGCATGTCACAGATGTTAACACCGTGTACAGGTTGCAGCTGGGCAATCCGGAGCTGTTACTTGATGACAGGGAAGTGGCGGTCGATTGTTTGCGGAAGGAGGGCATAAAGCCCAAGGACTACACCGTCGACAAACTGGAGAAGGATCTGGAATCCGGGGAGGATTCAGTCTTGCGCGGCAACAGGAAGGCACTGACATGCTTGGTGACGGCCGGAGTGAACGTGTCCGCCTCGGATGAGACGGTCTGGTATCCACTGAAATAGTCGGATGTGCGAGAGGAAAACCCATATGCGAGTGGTTGCGGAGGGGCTGGCGCATCGGTTCCCGGGGACCGACCTGCTGTTCGAGCATCTTGATTTCGTGGCGGAACCCGGCTCCACCATCGCGGTATGCGGACCCTCCGGCTGCGGCAAATCGACATTGCTGTCGATTCTCGCCGGATGGGAGAAACCGTACGCCGGAACCGTGACCCGTGAAGGCGTGAACCGTGTGGGATGGGTGTTCCAAAACCCGTACGGTGTGGCGGAACGCACCGCGCTCGACCACGTGGTGTTCCCGCTGCTTGCCAAAGGCATGCGGCGCAAGGAAGCCGAGCCCAAAGCCTTGGAAGCCATGGGGCTGTTCGACCTCAAATACGCGGCCGACCGCCGGTTCTCCGACCTCTCTGGCGGCGAGGCGCAACGTCTCATGCTGGCACGCGCCGTCTGCTCCAAACCCGACATGCTGCTCGTGGACGAGCCGACCGCCCAATTGGACACGCGCACCGCGCATTCCGTCAGCCACGTGCTGAACAACCTTTCCGGCCAAGGCATGATCGTGCTCGTGGCCACGCACGATCCCGACACCCGCGATGCATGCGACCGCGTGCTCGACCTGGCCGACTACGCGCCAGGCGGCAGCAAATCACAGGATCCGGAATCGGACGAATAGAAAGGCATCGACTCATGGGAAAGAAGCAACGAGACGCCAAAGTCATGAAAAACGGTGCCGGAAACGGACTGCTCGCATGGACTTGGATCCTGCCCGACCGTGCGCCGGCGTTGCTTGGATCATCGGGGGAGGTGACCACCGCTTCGGCCAGTGTGCAGGAATACTCCGGCAACCAACAGGTGACCGTCGTGCCCACCATCTCCGCCGAACGCGATCTCCTTGGCAACGCCAACGGCACCGTCACGGCCGACTGGTCTGCAGGCGGTCTCATTTCCGGCAAAGGAGCGTACAAAGTCAACGATCGCGTGGTTGTGGCATTGAACACCGTCACACCCCTATACCGTGACCTCAAAACCGGGAACAAAGGAGACGACGTTCTCGCACTGAACAATGAGCTGAGCCGACTCGGCTACAACAGCGTGGCTGGTTCCGACACCTATTGGTGGGCCACATCCGACGGCTAGCGGCAACTCATGAACGACAACGGCAACCCCTCCGACGGTACGCTCACACTTGCCGACACCATGTGGATACCAGAGGACACGGTCACCGTCGACGCATGGACGGCCACCACCGGTTCCATGGTGACGGGCGGCATGGCAATCGGGAAGATGCCGGGAGCGTTGACGAAACTCACCGTGAAAAACGGCACGGCGGCAGGACAGGACCGCAGCATAAGCATGTACGGCATCGACGGAACATTGCCGGCCGGCAGTACGGAAATCACCGACTCCGAATTCCTTCGTGGCGTATCGGCAAGCGAAACGTTTCAATCCATGGACATGCAAACCAAAAAAGCGGGGCTTGACGCCACCGTGGCGTTGAAGGAACCGCTGCGGGTGCTGCGCGTGCCGGCGGGAGCGGTGTTCGGCATCGACGGCGGTCACGGATGCATCGTGCCGAAATCCAAAAACTCGTCCAATACGCCGGTGAAGGTGACGATCATCGGCAGTGAGCTGGGTGTGAGTCTGGTGCAGACGCGGGACGTCGATGTGTCAGCGGTAACCAGCGTCAAAATCGGCAGCGGAATCAACGGGTTGAGCTGCAAGTAGATGACTGTCGAATCGCGGGAAACGTTGAAAACCGCATGAAACCGCCAATAAGGGAGCGTATATGAGACTCGGATCGGTGCTTTCCGAAGCACTGCGCAACATTGGCTCAGGCGTGAGCCGCGCGTTCGTCATGTTCCTCGCCGTGCTGCTCTCCGGAAGGCTGCTGGGCGGATATGAGATGATGAACGTGATCGGATTGGAATCCGAGGCCGTGCAGCGCATCAACGCGGACGCCGACGTCAACGCCATCGTCGGAGGAACGGTGGACGGTGACGCGTGCGACCGATTGACTGATACGGATGACGGCACGATGAGCGCTTCGTCTGGTGCGATGCGTTCCGGCAGGCAGATTGTACTGCTCGCCACACCCGGCAAGGACATCTCGTCGTATGATGTGACGCCTGGCATGATCCGACTGATCGCCGGCAATGCCAAAGCCGACGTGCCCGGCGTATGGGTGCCGCGTGACTTGGCCAAGGATTTCGGACTCGCTGTGGGGAGCGTCTTGCAAGCCCGAGAAGGCGCCACGCGTGTGGCAGGTGTGTTCGACTGGCCGAACGACGGCCGTGACACGCGCTTCGCATATGCGTTCATCGTGCCGGTGTCGGCGAGCGCCTCGACGTTCAACGAATGCTGGGTCAAGCAGTGGCCGACAAGCGGACAGACGGAGAGCCTGCTGTATTCCACGCTGGTGGCGGGTTCGGGGTCTTCGAATGCGGGTGTGACGCAGGTGAACAAGAGCTTCGATTCGCATTATGACGCGCGTTCGTCGTATCTGACCCGTCCGACGCGGTGGATGCCGTACTTGGGGTTGGCGATCGGTGTGCTGATTGGTGTGTTCGGCGTGCGCCGGCGCAGGCTGGAGTATGCCGGTGCCTTGCATTCGGGTCAGTCGAAGGGCGCGTAATTGCTGGGCATCGGTGTGGAGACCGTTGCCTGGGCCGGGTTGGCCGCGCTTTCGTCGTGCGCGTTGTTGACGGCGTACGCGGTGAGGATGAGCCAGTCCGATTGGATGGCGGTGTTGGCGGCCGCGGTGCGTACGCCGTTGGCGGTGTTCTCCGGCGTGATGGTGGCGAGCCTGTTTGCGGGATTGCTGATTCGTGAGTCGCAGTTGTTCCGTTTCTTCAAGAAGCGTTGACGGCTTTTCGAAGAAACGAAACAACCGTTGTGATGGTTGGATGCTGGCTAGGCGAGCGCCTTTTTGATGCGCTGCAGACTGATTGGTTTCGGCGTGCCCAGTTCCTGCGCCCAGAGGGACACATAGAACTCCTCCAGCATCCAGCGTACGGTTTCCGCCTGTTTCATGAGCGACTCGTGGCGTGGTCCCGCCGGCTCGCGTTGTGCTTTGGCCATGGCCTTGTCCACGAGCTGTTTGGCTTCGTCGGCTTCCCAAGCCCATCGCACGTCGCGGTTCTTGTCGTTTTTCGCCTTGGCGAGGCGCAGCAGGTCCGCATGCAGATACCGTTCGATGGATGGCAGCGCTTCGGGCGGTGTCTTGCCGATGAAACCGGGGTATACGAGCGTTGCGATGTGTTCGCGAATCGACTGCAGCACGCTCAGTAGCGGCAGGTCGGCTTTGCCGGATACGGCTTTGTCGACTTCCGCATAGCGTTTCAGTATGGCGATCACGTCGCGTGCCACCTCGTACACGGTGTCCTCGTACACTTCGCGCACGTCGAGCACCGCGTTGGCGAGCGCCTCGTCGTCGGGGAGTTGGTCGACGTTGGGCAGGAGTCGTTTGACTGCCGCCAATTGCAGGTCTTCGGCGAGGCTCTTCGTGGACTTGTATGGGGCGGAGGCGAGCATGAGCGCCTCGGTGCCGAGCCAACGTGAGGAGATGCGTTCGCCGGGCAGCCGCAGCGCGTCGAGCGCGCCCTGCCATAGCATGGTGGCGCGTGCCTCGGTGGTGGCTCCCGCCTTGTTGAGCAGGTTCGCCTTTTCGACGATTTTGCCTTGGCTTCCGGCGTTTTCGGCTTGCTTTTTGACCATTTGGCGTGCGGAGGCCTCAGCCTGTTCGGCGAATCTGCGTTGCAGTTCGACGAGCGATTTGCCGGTGCCGAGGACTTTGACTGGGCCTCTTGCATGGCGACGGCCATGCTGGTTCCTGCGGCTGGGTGGTAGCTGCTGTTCGACCGCGAAGGTCATGCGCAGGTATGGTGCGAGTTTGTTCCACAGCTCGCCGGTGAGGACTTCCGGGTGGATCTGCGCGCCGACGATGCTGATGGCGGCCTGGGTGAACACGTGCGGCATGTCGGGCCATGCGGCCACGCCATCCTCGTTTTCGGGGGCGATGTTCGGCTTCTGCTGGCTTCCGGAGCCTGGCAGGTCGGGGTAGCGTTCGTCGATCCATGCGCGGATCCTGCGCGCCGTGTCGGGGGCGGGCACGAATTGCACCCGTAGGGTCTTCGGCAACGATTTGATCATGCCGACGATGAGCTCGTCCAGCAATCCGGGCACGTTCCATGTGAACTGTTCTGGAGTCAGCCGCGATAGCGCCTTCAACGGCACGTGCACGGTGACGCCGTCGTTCGGATCATGCGGATCGTACACGTAGCTTAGCCGCAGGTCGATGGGGGAGCCGTCGGTGCCGAGCGTATGCCAATGGTCGGGATAGTCGTCCAAGGACACCGAATCGGAGTCGGCGAGGCGTTCCACTTTGTCCGGATCGAAATCCAGCAGATCGGGCTGCTCGTCGTGCTTCGTCTTCCACCACTTCGCCAAATCGGCCACGCTGGTGACGGTGTTGGGGATGACGGCGTTGTAGAAATCGAACAGATCCTCGTCGCCGACGGTCTGCGCCACCTGGCGGGTACGGCTCGCATCATCGGCCGCCTCATCGAGGATGTCCCGGTTCCTGGCGATGAAATCATCATAGGAGAACCGTTGCTGGATATCGCCCTCCACCAGACCCTGGTGGATGAGGAAGTCGCGCGCCTCAAGCGGATTGATGCGGCCCCACTGCACCGTACGGTCCTGCACGATCGGCAGGCCGTACAGCAGCACCTTCGCGTTCGCCACGGCCGAGCCGCGCGAACCGGACCAATGCGGGTCGGCGTACGTGGTCCGGGTGAGCGATCCGGCGAGCGGTTCCGCCCATACCGGGTCGATCTGGGCGGAATAGCGTGCCCACAGCCTGCTGGTCTCCACCAGTTCGGTGCTCATCACCCACTGCGGTGTCGACTTGGCCACGGCGGAGGCGGGGAACAGGGCGAAATGCGTGCCGCGCGCGCCTTGATAGTCGTTCTTCGCCATCTTCTGCGCACGCTTCATCGCACGGGCACGTGCTGCGCCCTTCAAACCGGCGAAATCGGATGCCTTCGGCTCCCGAGTGACCTGCATGCCCATCATGGACAGCAGACCCGAAAGCATGGACGTGTGGATGCCCTGCGCGTCCCACGAGCAACACAGGGAATGCGCTGCCTGCTGGTTGATTGGCAGCTGGCGGATCTCCAACGGCGGGCGGGACACGGGAATCGGATCGCCGAGTTTGAATTTGAATTCCCTGCACATCTCACGCAGCTGGGTGACCAGATCCTTCCACTGGCGCATGCGCAGCCAGCTCAGATATTCGGTTTTGCAGATGCGGCGCAACGCGGAATTGCTTGGCTCGCCGTCCGCTTGGAACACACGGTCCCACAGGTTCAACGCGGTCAGGAAGTCGCTGGTCGGATCGGCATACCGGTTATGGATGCGGTCCGCCTCCTCACGGTTCTCATCGGGGCGTTCGCGCGGATCCTGCAGGCTCAGGAACGCGACCACCACCAGTACCGCGGCCAACGTGTTCGGCGTGGTCGACTTCGCAGCCTCGATGACCATGCGTCCCAAACGCACGTCGATCGGTATGCGCGCCAGCAGACGGCCGGTATGCGTCAACACCACCTCGCCGTGCCTGCGCGCCACAGCCTTCAATTCGGTCAGTTCATTGAAACCATCCGATACGGCCTTCATGTCCGGAGGGTCGATGAAACCGAAATCCGTCACATCCTTCGCGGTGCGCGCCACGCCCACCGACAGCATGTGCAGCACCACCGCGCCCAAGGACGTGCGCAGGATTTCAGGTTCCGTGAATTCGGGACGCGTCTCGAAATCCTCACGCGAATACAAACGGATCGCGATACCGTCGGCGATACGGCCGCAACGGCCCGAACGCTGGTTTGCGCTCGCCTGGCTGATCGGTTCGATCGGCAGACGCTGCACCTTCGCCGTCTTCGAATAGCGGGAGATGCGCGCCGTGCCCGGATCGACCACATATCGTATGCCCGGCACCGTCAGCGACGTCTCGGCCACGTTCGTGGCGATCACGATGCGCTGATGCGTGTGCGGCTCGAACACCTTGTGCTGCTCCTTCGAGGACAGCCTCGCGAACAGGGGCACGATCTCGATCGCGTCCGGCCGGCGCATATCCACCGCGCGCGGCCCATAGTGGCGGCGCAACGCGTTCTCGAAATCATGGATGTCGCGCTCGCCGGAGGCGAACACGAGAATGTCGCGTGGGCCACGGTCATGCGTGGAGTGGATCACCAGTTCGGCACAGGCGCGTGCCACCGCGGTGGGCATGTCCACGTTCGTATCGCGCGAATCACGTCCATCCCTGCCATTCGGCGCGGCCGACAAAGCCTCATAGTCGGCGTCCCCGGGCATCGCGCCCGTCTCGAAACCGGGCACGGAACGCATCAGCGCCGGCGCGGTGCCCAACGGCTCGTACACGATCTGCACCGGATACGTGCGTCCCGACACCTCGATCACCGGCACCTTCGTGTGCAGCGCATGCTCGAAATGCTCCTGGAACTTCACCGAATCGATCGTTGCGGACGTGATGACGAGCTTCAGGTCGCGTCGTTTCGGCAGCAAAGCCGTCAGATAGCCAAGCAGGAAATCGATGTTCAGACTGCGTTCATGCGCCTCGTCGATGACGATCGTGTCGTATTGCATGAGCTTGGGATCGCGCTGGATCTGCGCCAGCAGGATACCGTCGGTCACGACGCGAAGCCGCGTCTTCGGCGAGCTTTCGTCGGTGAACCGCACCTGATAGCCGATCTCCTCGCCCAGCTTCACACCCATTTCGCTGGCGATGCGTTCAGCGACGGTGCGCGCGGCGAGCCGGCGCGGCTGCGTGTGCACAATCTGTCTGCCGTGCGAGCCTCGGCCCAATTCAAGCAGGATCTTCGGCAGCTGTGTGGTCTTGCCGGAACCCGTCTGTCCGGAGACGATCACCACCTGGCTCGATCTGACGGCTTCCGCGATCTCGTCGCGGGCCGCGGAAACCGGCAGTTCGGAAGGATATTCGAATCTCATGCCCTCACAACCTCGATGACGCGGAAGCCCTTGGAGCTCGCGTACTTGCTCACCTCATACCCGTCGCCGAGCTGCGCGGCCAGCCACGGAATCAACGAATCGGAACCCAGGTTCCTCTGCACCACCAGATAGGCGGAACCGCCGGCGTTCAACCTCGGCAGCCACGTCATGAGCAGCTCGTGCAGCACCTCCTTGCCGACGCGGATCGGAGGATTCGACCAGATCAGGTCGAATGTGACGTCGCCCGGAATCTGGTCGGCCGTGACCGCGTGGATGTTTCCCATGCCGTTCGATTCGGCGTTGCAGCGGGTCAGTTCCAACGCGCGCTCGTTCACATCCAAAGCCCAGATGTCCGCCTTCGGGGATTCAAAGCCCAACGTCAGCGCGATGGGGCCCCATCCGCAGCCCAAGTCAAGAAACGTTCCCTCTTCGGGCGGCTCCGGCGCCTGACGCAGCAGCACCGACGTGCCCAGATCGACCCGGTTGCCGGAAAACACGCCGTTGGACACCTCCACATCAGCCTCATTGCCACGCAACGTGACATGCAGTTTCCTGCGCACATCCTTCGACCGCGGTTCCGCCGCGAAATACTGTTCGGTCTGCGCCATGCTCTCTCCTTGCCAACATTCGTTCCGGCATCCGTGCGAAAAAACGCTCCGCGATCGCACGCACGCGTCCACGTGGCGAAAACGGCGATGCCCATGTCTCTAGACAATGATGATAATAAAGACACCATAGTTCAACCGTGAGAGGTGCCATTGAGCCAAGACAACGATATCGAGCAGAGCATGACCGCAGGCGAAGTCGGGGGAGTGCTCGCCGACCAATCCGAAGTGCTGCTTGATACCGACGGCGGGGAACGAATTCGGGAGGCCCACGACGAGCAATGGCAGGAACGCGAGTCCCGTAACGCGCTGAAGCATGTCGCCGGTCTCGGAGAGATCCAGGACGTCACCGAAGTCGAATACCGCAAGGTCAGACTCGAACGCGTGGTGCTCGTCGGCGTATGGTCCAGCCGCGAAACCACGCAGAGCGCCGCCGAGGAATCACTCAGAGAGCTCGCCGCGCTCGCCGAAACCGCGGGCGCTGTGGTATGCGACGGCCTGCTGCAGCATCGCATCAAGCCGGACGCGGCCACCTACGTCGGCTCCGGCAAGGCACGCGAACTGGCCGGCATCGTGGCGCAGAACGAGGCCGACACCATCATCGTCGACGATGATCTGCCGCCAAGCCAGCGTCGAGCGCTGGAGGACTCCACCAAAGTGAAGGTCGTCGACCGCACGGCCGTCATCCTCGACATCTTCGCCCAGCATGCCACCTCGCGGGAAGGCAAGGCGCAGGTCGAGCTTGCGCAGCTCGAATACATGCTGCCGCGACTGCGTGGCTGGGGCGGATCGCTGTCACGTCAGGCGGGCGGTCGTGCGGCGGGCGACGCCGGCATCGGCTCCCGTGGTCCGGGCGAGACGAAGATCGAGATGGACCGCCGCGTGATCCGCAGCCGGATCGCGAAACTACGCCGGCAGATCGCCGACATGGCGCCGGCCCGTGACGTCAAACGTGGCGCCCGACGCCGGTTCGGACTGCCGACGGTGGCCGTGGTCGGCTACACGAACGCGGGCAAATCGTCGTTGACCAACCGGCTGACCGGTTCCACGGAATTGGTGGAGAACGCGCTGTTCGCGACCTTGGACACCGCCGTGCGACGGGCGAAGGCCAAGGACGGACGACTGTACGCGTATGTGGATACGGTCGGCTTCGTACGCAGGTTGCCCACGCAGCTGATCGAGGCGTTCAAGTCCACGTTGGAGGAGGTCGCCGACGCGGACCTCATCGTGCATGTGGTCGACGGATCGCATCCCGACCCGTTCTCCCAGATCGATGCGGTCGACGACGTGCTTGCTGACATAGACGGCGTCGAGACGATTCCCACAATCGTGGTGTTCAACAAAGCCGACCGCATGGACGATGCTGCACGTGAACGCATCGAGGCCCTGATGCCGGAGGCGTACATCGTGTCCGCGTTCTCAGGGGAAGGCGTCGACGCGCTGCGAGAGCATGTCGAATCGATGCTGCCGACGCCGAACGTGCATGTCGAGGCGCTGTTGCCGTACACCGCCGGGTCGCTCATGTCGCGCGTGCGCGAATACGGCAAGGTGATCAACGTCGAATACCGTGATGACGGCATGATGCTCGAGGCGGAGGTCGACGACCAGCTGGCCGCGAAGATAGTGGAGCAGGCCATCGGATGACTCTTCCGCTTGGGGCTTTCTGATGGTCGCCATCGGGAATTTCTGCAAACGATGCAACAGACTGCAAATGTTGGAATCCAACGGGCACAGCGTATGTGAACGCTCACAAAAGTTGTGACGCAAATCACGTTTCATCGTTTGTGATTCATGCGAATCCACGGTGAAACGTCATGCTGTGTGGATAAAGTAAAGATGAAATCGATAAGAGAAATACCCTGCCACACGCGGGAAGTTCTTCTTGCTCAAAGAGAGGTAAAGCACATGGTGGATTCACCTATCAAGCCCACGAAGCTCGCTATCATCGGTGCCGGCGCAGTCGGCTCCACTCTCGCTTTCGCTGCTGCTCAGCGTGGCGTCGCACGTGAGATCGTGCTCGAAGACATCGCCAAGGAACGCGTCGAGGCCGAAGTCCTCGATATGCAGCACGGTTCCAGCTTCTATCCGACCGTGACCATCGACGGCTCCGACGATCCGGAGATCTGCCGTGACGCCGACATGATCGTCATCACCGCGGGCCCGCGCCAGAAGCCGGGACAGTCCCGCCTCGAGTTGGTCGGCGCCACCATCAACATCCTCAAGGCCATCATCCCGGGTCTTGTCAAGGTCGCCCCGAACGCCATCTACATGCTCATCACCAACCCGGTCGACATCGCGACCCATGTCGCCCAGAAGATCTCCGGCCTGCCGGCGAACCAGGTCTTCGGCTCCGGCACTAACCTGGACTCCGCCCGACTGCGCTTCCTGATCGCCCAGCAGACCGGCGTCAACGTCAAGAACGTCCACGCCTACATCGCCGGCGAACACGGCGATTCCGAGGTCCCGCTGTGGGCTTCCGCCACCATCGGTGGCGTCCCGATGTGCGACTGGACCCCGCTGCCGGGCCGCGATCCGCTGGATGCCGACGTGCGCGAGCAGATCCACCAGGAAGTCAAGAACGCCGCATACAAGATCATCAACGGCAAGGGCGCTACCAACTACGCCATCGGCATGTCCGGAGTGGACATCATCGAAGCCGTCATGCGCGACTCCAACCGCATCCTGCCGGTCAGCTCCATGCTGCACGACTTCCACGGCATCTCCGATGTGTGCATGTCCGTGCCGACCCTGCTCAACCGTTCCGGCGTCAACACCGCCATCAACACCCCGGTGTCCGACCGTGAGCTCGCCGCTCTGAAGCGCTCCGCGGAGACCCTGAGGGAGACTGCCGCCCAGTTCGGCTTCTGATGTAAAACGCGGCAACGGAGTGTCAGCTGCGTTGCTCAGAGCTCGACGTGCCTTCGTACGCCTTCGCTCTGGGCGGTTTGCTGACACACGCGTTGCCGCGTTTTCCTTTATTGTCTGTTTGTGACAACGGGGTAGTGGTTTCTGCGTTGCCGCGTTTTGTTGTTGTGATGATTGACAGCGGGATGATGGGCCGCTAGACTGTCAACGGACTTTGGAAACCCCAGCCTTCGGGCTGGGGTTTCCTGCGTTTTGAACCGGATGAAAATGGTATTGAGAAGCGGTTTCAATAACTGCGGATCAGACCGCGGACGAAAGGGAGCACCTATGGCACATAATCACGCCGGTGTGGATGCCGCGATGGCGAAAGGTGGAGCCGAGCATCAAAAAAGACTCATGATGTCATTGGGGCTGACCTCCACGGTGTTCGTCGCCGAAGTGGTCAGCGCCGTCATCACCGGATCGCTTGCACTGCTGGTCGACGCCGGCCACATGCTTACCGACATGTCGGTGCTGATCGCTTCCACCGTCACGGCGGTGCTGATGCAGCGCAAGCCGAGCAGCAGACGCACCTGGGGTTGGGCGCGGCTTGAGGTGCTCACCGCTGCGGTGGGTGCGCTCGTACTGCTTATCGTCGGCATCTATGCGCTCGTCGAAGCGGGCATGCGTCTGTTCGGTGGGGCGGGCGATGAGGTGTATGATGTCCGGCTGTTGCTCTTCATGGGCATTCTCGGCCTCTCCGCGAACATAGGATCCATTTTCATCCTCGCAGGTCAAAGCGAGGACAACATGAACATGAAGGCCGCCTTCCTTGAGGTCATGAATGACGCTTTGGGCTCCGTGGCGGTGATCGTATCCGCTATCGTGCTGATTTCGACGGGATGGGCCGGTTTCGATGCGGTAGCCGGCGGCATCATCGCGTTGATGATGATTCCGCGCGCATTCGTGCTGCTGCGCAATGCCGTGCGTGTGCTGTTGGAGGAGACCCCGCAGGATCTGGACTTGGACAAGGTGCGCGAGCATCTTGGACGAGTGCCGCATGTGGTTGCGGTTCACGACCTGCACGCCATAACCGTTTCCACGGGCATGCCCGTCGTCATGGCCCATGTGGTGGTGGAGCGCGGACTCACCATGGATGATGCCGCGGATATCCTCAACCAGTTGCAGAGCTGTCTGCGTGAGCACTTCCCGGTGTCGGTGCCCCACACCACCTTCCAGCTGGAGCCGGAAGGATATGATTCGGACAGCAAAACAGAACTCCATTCATGATTTGCGCCGAGGCGGCGGACGTCCGTGATGCCGGCACCTCGGCAGCACCTCAGAAACATGTCGGCATGGAATGTCGACGTCGAAGCGATGGCCGGTATGACGATTCCGGCTCCATGGAACGTCCTGGACGTCATATCGGCTTCGCCGCGGTCATGCCGTCGTCGGACGTCAGATCTTGCGCAGCACGGTGACGACCTTGCCCATGATTTCCGCATGGGTGCCGTCGATGGGGGAGTATGCCGGATTGTGCGGAATGAGCCAGACGTGGCCATGATCCTTGCGGAATGTCTTGACGGTGGCCTCATCGTCCAGCAGAGCGGCGACGATATCGCCGTTCTCCGCGCTGTTCTGTTCTCGGACGACGACGAAATCGCCATCGCAGATGGCTGCGTCGATCATGGAATCGCCATGCACTTCCAGCATGAACAGATTGCCGGTGCCCGTCAGACGCTCCGGAAGCCGCATCACGTCATCGATATGCTGTTCGGCCGTGATGGGAACGCCTGCGGCGATGCGTCCGACCAGAGGGACGTCATGCGACGCCATGATGGAGCCGTTTTCATCTTCCCGGGACGGGAACGGGATGACTTGGGCTATTTTGCCATCGGAAGGCGCGTCATCGTATTCCACCACCTCGATGGCTCTGCCTTTGTTGGCGTTCATGTGGATGAAGCCCTTTTCGTCAAGGACCTGGAGCTGATGTTTGACGGACGATGGGCTTTTCAATCCCGCGGCTTCGCCGATTTCGCGGAATGAGGGAGCGAAGCCCTGCGTGGCCAGATGCGTTTTGATGGCATCGAGCACTTTGCGCTGACGGTCGGTCAACGTGTTCTCATCCGGACGTTCCGCGGCTGTTCTGGGCGTGAATGGGATGGTGCTCACGATGGGCTCCTTTCGACGTGTTCTCAGAAGCATAACGCGAAACGCCGAGAAAATCAAACATCTGTTCGAGGTGTGTTTGCAATATTCGAACATCTGTGCCATACTTTGGACAAGTGTTCGATAGAACAACTGTTCGAAAGGAGTGTTGTGATGGACGAGACGATGGAACATGGGCGGATGGGAAGCGCGCTCGGCATGGTCGTTCTGGCGTCCATCGCTTTCTGGTGCGCCGTGGAGGTCGTTCCCGTTCTTCGGGCGCAGCCGGCTTCGGAACCCGCTTCGGTCACCGTATACACTGTGCAGCCGGGGGATACGTTGTGGAAGTACGCTTCGGGCATCACGCGTGAAGGCGGCAATGTCGGAGACACGGTGGATGAGCTGATGCGTTTGAACGGTTTGGATACGGCATCCCTGCACGCCGGACAGCGGCTTATTGTCCCAGACGAGGCATAGGGGCCGCGGTCGGGCTTATTTCAAGGGTTCGGGCTATTGTGGAAAACATGCATTGCCCGTTTTGCCAGAATCCAGACACCAAGGTTGTCGATACGCGTATCAGCGATGACGGCCATTCCATCCGCCGTAGGCGCGAATGCCCGAAATGCTCCAAACGGTTCACCACCTTGGAGACGACCATGCTATTGGTGGTGAAGCGTTCCGGAAACGTCGAGCAATTCGATCGCAACAAGGTGATTGCCGGCGTGCGCAAGGCATGTCAAGGACGTCCCATCAACGAGGACGACCTGAAGATGCTGGGGCAGAAAGTGGAGGAGGACCTTCGTTCCCGCGGACTGGCGCAGGTCAAGTCGGAAGAGGTCGGGAAGGCCATTCTGAAGCCGTTGCGTGATCTTGACATGGTCGCGTACCTGCGCTTCGCGAGCGTCTACCAGAATTTCGAGAATCTGGATGATTTCCAGCGTGCCATCGATGAATTGAACGGCACGGAATCGAACGACGCGGACGAATGATGACCCATATGGGCGTGTGACGTCGATATCTCTCTTATGAAGAAGTCCTCCGACCGATATAAGGCCGGAGGACTTCTTCATAAAAGAGCGATGCGTCGTGGGTACGTCAGCTGATCACGCGCATGCGGATCGTACCCTCGATGGATGCGAGCTGGTCAAGCGCCTTCTGGTCCGGACGCTGGGCCACGTCGGTGACCACATATCCGAGCTCGCCTTCGGTGCCGAGGGCCTGCGCCGCGATGTTGATGCCATCCTCGCCCAGCACCCGGTTGACGCGTGCCAGCACACCGGGCAGATTGGCGTGCAGATGGGCGATGCGAAAGTTCGACTTGATGTCGGACAACGTGATCTGCGGCAGATTCACCGACAGCATGGTGGATCCCTTGAACCAGTAATCCTCAAGACGCTGGGAGACGAACTGGCCGATGGACTTCTGCGCTTCGAGGGTGGAGCCGCCGATGTGCGGGGTGAGGATCATGTTGTCCTCATTCGCGAGGTCGGTCAGGAACTCGTCACCGGTCTTCTTCGGTTCGACGGGGAAGACATCCACCGCGGCACCGGACAGATGGCCGGAATCCAGATGCTTCTTCAGCGCGTCCAAGTCGGCCACGAAGCCGCGGGACAGGTTGATGAAGATGGCGTCCTGCTTCATATGCTCGAACTGGTCCTCACCGAAGAAACCCGTGTTCGACTTTCGTCCATCGACATGCAAGGTGACCACGTCGGACTGTTCCAGCAGTTCGTTCAACGTGGAGCAACGATGGGCGTTGCCCATGGCGAGCTTCTCCTCGATGTCATAGAACACCACGCGCATGCCGAGCGCCTCGGCGATGACGGAAAGCTGCGAACCGATATTGCCGTAGCCGATGATGCCGAGGGTCTTGCCTCGGACCTCATGGGAGCCGGAGGCGGACTTATCCCACAAACCGTGCTTCATGTGATGCGTATGCGCCGGAATGCGACGCATCAGGCAGATGATGTCTCCGATGACGAGCTCCACCACGGAGCGGGTGTTCGAGTATGGGGCGTTGAAGACGGCGATTCCGTTCTTGCCCGCGTATTCGAGATCGACCTGGTTGGTGCCGATGCAGAAGCAACCGACCGCGGTGAGTGTCGGACGGGCGTCGATGACCTTGCGGGTCACGGCGGTCTTGGAGCGGATGCCAAGCAGGTCGACACCTTCCAGCGCGTCGATCAGTTCGTCTTCGCTGAGGGCTCCTTTAAGGCACTTCACCTCGAAGCCATGGTCGCGCAGCGACTGCGCCGCGTCGGGATGGATGTTTTCAAGTAATAATGCTTTGGGCATGGTTCCTACTTTATAACTCGAGCAGATCTTCGTCGTCTTTTGTCCGCACTATAAGCAGGCGCTGCGTGGGCCTCGTCATGGCGACATACAGGTCGGAGGCCGCGACGATGCGTGATGGTGCGTCCTGTTCGATCCGTCCCGGTTGGACCACCATCACGGCATCGTATTCCAATCCCTTCACGGTCTGCGTGGAGCATACGGTGACCTGTTCGTCCCAGGAGCTCTGCTCCTCAAGGCGGGAGAACTCCTTCGCGGTGAGTTCCTCCTGAAGTTGGGCGTATACGCGCCTCCGCAGCGTTTTGAGCATTCCGTCGGGCGCGATGATCGCCACGCGTCCGGTGCCGTCTGACGCGACGTATTCGCGTACCAGATCGATGGTCTGTTGGGCGACCGCGTCCTCAAGCAGTCCGTCATCACGGACGATGAGGCGTTTGACCGAATCGGGCACGCCGCGCACGGCGTTCACCGTGGAGATGTACAGGCCTTCGGCGGAGGCGAAATCGCCGGCGAGCTGCGACACCTCCTTCGGATTGCGGTAGTTGATAGTCAATTCGTTGAGCTGCCAGTTCCGCTCGCCGAACAGCGGATCCATCATGCGGCGCCAGGAACGCGTGCCGCCCAAGGCGGACGTCTGCGCAACATCGCCCACGATCGTGAACGAGCGCGACGGGCATCGACGGATCAACATGCGCCAATCCATCGCAGTCAATTCCTGGGCCTCATCCACCACGATATGCCCATAGGTCCATTCACGATCGGCGGCGGCGCGTTGCGCCGTCAGCTCGGCATCCATGCCGTTGATATTGTCCACCAGCATCTGCGAGGTGACGATGCCGTTGCCGATGCCGTTCTGCGCCAGCGTGTCCTTGGCGAACTGCTCCTCTTCGGCGCGCTTGGCATCCAAAGCCTTCTGCTTGGCCACGGCCTTCGGATCGGGGCCAAGCAACTCCATGGCCTCGTCCAGCAGCGGCACGTCGCTGACGGTGAACGGCGAGCCCTTCGGCCGTGTCAGCGACTCTATATCGCGTTCCTCCAGCCAAGGCGCGAACCGGCGCAATTGCTCCGGCTTTGCGAACAACTGATTCACAAGCCATTCGCCGGTCATCGGCAGCCATGCGAGGTTCAATGTCCTGCGCAGGTCGTCGCTCATGCGCAGCTGCTGTGTCACATCGTTGAGCTCGGCCTGCTCCGGTTCGTAATCAAGCTGTTCGACATACCGGTTGCGCATTGAGGAAAGCATGTCGCGCACGAAGGTCTCACGCGCCTTGTTATGCGGTTGACGGGTGCGTTTGGCGTCGGCGATGGCCTGTTCGACATCCGTGCGCAGCATCGGCACGTTGAAGCCGTTGATCCGGATGGACGGCAGATGCGAGGGGACGCGTTCGCGCGATGCCACGGCATTGGCTATCGCCTTGGCCATACGGCGTTCGCCCTTGAGCTTCGCCGCATGCGGCTCGTCGTGGGCCGTGGCGATGACGCCGGGAATCAGATCCGCGATGGTGCGGCTGACCACTCCCGTCTCGCCCAGCGAGGGGAGTACCTGGTCGATGTAATGCAGGAACGTCGAACTGGGGCCGACCACCAGCACGCCGGAACGCTGCAACGCGCGTCGGTGGGTGTACAGCAGATAAGCGGCGCGATGCAGCGCGACCGCTGTCTTGCCTGTGCCCGGACCTCCCTGCACCACCACGGCCTGGCTGAGATCGGCTCGGATGATACGGTCCTGCTCGCCTTGGATGGTGGCCACGATATCGGTCATCTTTCCGGTGCGTTTCGCGTTGAGCGAGGCGAGCAGCGCTCCTTCGCCGGTCAATGTCCCGTTGGAGGAGGCTTCGCCGACTTGGTCGGAATGCACGTCAAGCACCTCGTCCTCGACGCCGATCACCTCTCTGAAGCTGAGGGTGATATGCCGGCGCATCACGATATCGCCATGATTCGAAGGAGTCGCCTCGTAGAACGGACGTGCGGCGTCGGCGCGCCAGTCGGTGAGGATCGGCTCATGGTTCTCGTCGGACAGGCCGATACGTCCGATGTACCGGTGGATGCCATGCACGTCGTCGAGCCTGCCGAACACCAAGCGGTCCTCCACGGCGCGCAGCTGGGTGAGGCGATCCTCGTACATGGTGGCGAAGGAATCGCGCTCCGTGCGTTGCGTGGGCGAACCATGCGATCCCGCGGCCCGGACCGTGTCGAGACGTGATCGTGCTTGGGCCCTCAACGCGTCCAGACGGTCGTATGCGCGGTTGACGGCCTGTTGCTCTTCCTGCAATTGGGCGGAATAACTCGACATTGCTGTCCCTTCATCTGAAACTCAAGGCATTCCAATGTACCCCAAGGCTTCTACGAACGTTCCGGAAGACCCGACTTGCGCGTCCGATCGGTCACATGCGAAGCCGTGTGAGAAGCGATGGCCGATCCGAAATATGGGGAAACTTGGTGTCGATCGCCATATTTTTGTTTTTTTGTGGGGAAAAGTGGTGAGCGGTGGGGTAGAGTGGTGAAAGTGCTTGGGATTGGTGCGCCCGGGCGACAGTGAAAAAGGAGGTGCGGCGATGGTCCAAAACATTGGAGCTGAGTCCGCCTCCGAAGACGATTCCACGCAATCCGCCGGATTGATGGACGATTTGCCGCCACTGCTGCTGGGCACCTACACTCCGAAGATCGATGCCAAGGGACGCATGGCATTGCCCGCGAAATTCCGTGCCCAGCTGGGCTCCGGCATGGTGATGGCACGCGGCCAAGAGCGATGCGTCTATCTATTGCCGCAATCCGAATTCAGACGGATCGCGGTGCGGATACAGCGTACGTCCATGGGCAACAAGGCGGCACGTGATTATCTGCGTGTGTTCCTGTCCGGCGCGGTCGATCAGGATCCCGACAAGCAAGGACGTGTTCTCGTGCCTCAGATGTTGCGCGATTACGCGAACCTGGGCGACGACATCGTGGTGATCGGCGTGGGCACCAGGGCAGAGATTTGGAACAAACAGGCATGGGAGGATTACTTGGCTGACAAGGAGCAGGGATATTCCGACATTGCCGATGACGTATTGCCGGCGATGGGATTCTGATGACTGACGTGACGACTATTCACCAACCGGTGCTGCTTCAGGATTGCGTGGATCTGGTGGCGCCCGCCTTGACGAAGCCGGGTTCCATCGCAGTGGATTGCACGCTCGGCCTGGCTGGACACTCCACGGCGTTCCTCAAGGCGAGTCCCAAGGCGCGTCTCATCGGCATCGACAGGGATTCCGAGGCGCTCGCGCTCGCCACGAAACGTATGGAGACGGAAGGTCTGGCTGATCGTTTCATCCCCGTGCACGCGGCGTTCGATGACTTCTCCCAGGTGCTGGATGATCAAGGTGTAGACGAGGTCAACGCCGTGTTCATGGATCTTGGACTGTCCAGTCTGCAGATCGATGAGACGGATAGGGGATTCTCCTATTCCCATGACGCGCCGCTCGACATGCGTATGGATGTGACCCAGTCGCTGACCGCCGAACAGGTGCTTGCGGAATATTCATTCACCGACCTGACACGTATCTTCCGTACTTATGGCGAGGAACGCTTCTCCAAGCAGATCGCCAGGGAAATCGTTCGTCGCCGCGAGACCGAGCCGCTGACCACGTCCGGCCAGCTCAATCGTCTGGTGGACGAGGTCGTTCCGCAGGCGCATCGTCCTGCCGGCAACCCCGCCAAACGTGTGTTCCAGGCGTTGCGCATCGAAGTCAACGGGGAACTGGACAAGCTTGCCGGCACGTTGCCGCAGATAGCCAACCATCTTGCCGTGGGCGGGCGTTTGGTGGTGGAGTCCTACCACTCGTTGGAGGACAAAACCGTCAAGACCTTCATGAACCAAGGCCTTAAGGTCGACGCGCCCGCGGATATGCCGGTGGTCCCGCCGGATATGATGCCGTTCTTCAAGGAGCTGACGCGAGGTGCCATCAAGGCGGACGCGGATGAGATCGCCGACAATCCTCGGTCGGCGTCCGTCCGATTGCGCGCCGTGGAACTGACCAGACCGATTCCCGACCGATGGCGGAAGCGGTTCGACCAAAGCACCGATTACTCGAGTATGACCAGACAAGGAAGAAGGGGCTGAAGTGGCAGCACCAAGAACGATCGCCTCGAATGCGGCTCCCGCCGGACGCAAGCGTCCGACGGAAAGCATCGGCACCACGCGTCCCGAACTGCATGTCGTCAAAGGAGCCCAAAGCGGAAGCAACGGCGTCCGCCGTGGATTCGAACAACTCATCACATGGACCCGTACCCGCAGCACGCCGCTGCTGCATCTGGTCATCGCCGCGGTGTTCCTGGGCGTTTGCCTGCTCGGATCGCTGATGCTGCGCACCCAGATGGTGCAGAATTCCTTCGAGGCAAGCCAGATCGAATCAAGCATCACCAAACTGACCCAGGATGTCGAAGACGATCAGGCCAAGCTTGACGAGCTCGATGCCTCGCTTCCGAGCAAGGCCGAGGACATGGGCATGGTTCCGCAGAAAGGTGCGTTGACCATCGATTTGAGCGGATATCAGGCAAACGCGAGCGGAGACAACGCCAAGTGAATCTCGTTCGCCGTATTTATGCGTTCTTCCATAAGAATCTGCTGACAAAGACCATGGCCATCGGCGTCATCCTGGCATTGATGGGCACGACCTGTCTTGTCAAGCTCGCCGACATCCAGCTGATCAACGGCAAGAGCATGGCGCAGGCCGCGGCGCAGAGCCGAACTACCACGGTGACCTTGAAGGCTCGGAGAGGCAAGATTCTGGACACCAATGGCGCCATTCTCGCGCAAAGCGTCGAACGTTACACCATCATCGGCAACCCGGAGCAGGCCCAGGACTTCGTGCCGACGACCTGCACCAAACAAACCGGGGAGAACTGCCATCAGATTGACGGCAAACCGGTAGGAGCCACCGGAGCCGCCGCAGTGGCACGTCTGGTGGCGCCGGTGCTTGGCATGGACGCCACGGAATTGGGCGCCATGCTGTCGATCAGCGGACAATATGTGGTACTCAAGAAGGATGTGACTCCAGCCGTAAAACGCAAGATTTCGAAACTGAATCTCGGAGGCATCGTATACGCGGAGCTCAGCAACGAGCGTCTGTATTCCAACGGTTCGCTGATGGGTTCGCTGCTTGGCGGCGTCGATTCCGAAGGCAAGGGGGTCGCAGGCGTCGAACAGATGGAAAACAGGACATTGACCGGCCAGGACGGCTATCAGGTCTATCAGCAAGGCAATAGCGGCGTTGAGATTCCGGGAACCATGACCGAGTCCAAGGAGGCGGTCAACGGGTCCGATGTGACATTGACCATCGACCGTGATGTGCAATGGTACACCGAGAAGGTGCTGCATGACAGCGAAAGCAAGTACCAGGCCGCATGGGGCATCGCCATGGTCCAGGACGTGAACTCGGGCGATATCCTCGCCTTGGCCGACAGCGATACGGTCGAGGCTGGAAGCGACCAGGCGAAGATGGGTGCTTCCCGGGCGGTGAGTGAGACATTCGAGCCCGGTTCCATCGGCAAGGTGCTGGCCATGTCGGGCATGCTGCAGTCGGGTCTGCACAAGATCGATGACAAGTTCACGGTTCCGGACACGATAACGGTGGACGGGCAGTCCTATAAGGACGCGGAGACGCATGCCGCCGAGCATTGGACGCTCGCCGGCATCCTCCAGCAGTCGTCGAACGTCGGCATGATCCTCGCCGGAGACAAAATGACCAACGAGCAGCGGTACGACTTCATCAGGAAGTTCGGTGTCGGACAGGATACGGGGCTGAACCTGCCCGGCGAATCCGAAGGCGTGCTGTATCCGGCGGACAGTTGGGACGCCCGAACCAGGAACACCGTCCTCTTCGGCCAGGGGTACACGGTGAACGTCATGCAGCTGACCAATGCGGTTGCGGTGATCGCCAACAAAGGCGTGAGAAAGCCGCAACGCATCATCAAATCCATCACCGATGCCGACGGGCATGTGGAAGAGCAGGAGTCGAAGTCCGAAGCCACGAGGGTCATCGACGAGTCCGTGGCGAGCCAGATCCTCAACGCCATGGAATCGGTTTCGGATTACTACAGCAATTTCGTGAAGGTCGACGGATACCGCATAGCGGCGAAGTCGGGCACGGCCGAGGTCGCGGGCGCGGATGGCCGGCTGAGCTCCATAATCAGTGATTATTCGGCGATCATCCCGGCCGACAATCCACGATTCGTCATCACCGTGGTGCTCAAGGATCCGCAAGGCAGCTTCGGCGGTCTGACAGCTGGCCCGGTCACCGCGCAGATTGGTGAATTCCTTATGCAGAAGTACGAAGTACCGGCTTCCTCGCCACGCACGGATGCTATTCCGGTGACTTGGTGAGTGAGCACGCAACGCGATGGACGGAGGAATGGAAAGGTGAGCTCGGTCAGCGAATCCATGAACAGGCGAATGACTTTGGGGTTGCTTGCCAATCAGTACGGCTTCGACCTCGATCCCGCATCGGCGACCGAAGTGACGGTGACGTCCGTCGCCGATGACGTCGAATCGGTACGTCCCGGCGCGTTGTTCGTGCCGTCCGATGATGTGGACGCGCATCAGCTGGAACAGGTACAGGCGCTTGGCGCGTATGGTGCGATCGTGCCCCACACGCTGCGGGGGCAGCTCGATGACATCCATATTCCGTTGATTTACGCCGAACCCACCATGCGGCAGCTGGGCAAGCTGGTGGCTGAAATGGCCGGCAATCCGTCCGATTCTCTGGCGGTGTTCGCCATCACGGGGAAAAACAAGGAAACGGTGGAATCCGCTGTGGGCAATCTTGCGGATTTCCTGCATATGCTGGGCAACCCGGTCGGCGTGATCAGCTCGTCTGATTCGCAATCCTTGGAACGGTTCCTCGCTTTGGAATATCCGTTGTCGGTCATCGACGTCCAACGCACGATGGCCGTATGCGCCGAAGACGGCGCCGCCGCCGTGATACTCGCGTTGGATGAGGAGACGTTGCGCGAAGACGCGTTGCAGTCGGCCAGCATCGATGTGCTCGCCTGCGACGACAATGGCTTGAGCAACGCTGAGGTGACGAAATCCGTTTCCCGCTTCGGATGCTTCGTCGGCAAGCAGACCCGCATCGCGGGACGGACCCAGGAATCCGACCTGCTTGCCGCGCAGGCGTCATCGGCATACGGCGATACGGATGGTCGTCTGCTGTCCCTATCCATCGCCATGGTGCTGGCCGCCGGCGTGCGGAAGGCCAACATCAAAAGCGCGCTGAGAGTGTCGCGCGACCTGAACTGAACATATGGGCATGGATGGCGTGTCCATGCCGAACGCACAACCCGATAAGAGGAGTAACGACAGTGAGCAGTCCGACCATGATGCCGATGGGCTTGGAGGAGATCGCGCAGGCGGTAGCGGGATGTTTGATACCAACGGAGGCCGCGTCCGAAGAACCCGTCGCGACCAGCGCGTTCACCGATTCACGGCAGATCGTCGAAGGTTCGGTGTTCGTGGCGATCGCCGGCGAACGTGTTGACGGACACGATTTCGTGCCTGAGGTCGGCGCCCATGGCGCCGTGGCCGCCATCGTCGACCATGAGGTCGCGGGCGCGCAGGTGCCGCAGATCGTCGTCGGGAATACCGTCAAGGCGCTGGGCGCGCTTGCCAGGCACAACATCGAACGCCGTCGCGCGCTTGAATCGCCATTCACCGTCATCGGCATCACCGGATCGGTAGGCAAAACCACCACCAAGGACCTGTTGCGATCGCTGCTGTCCAAGCTGGGAGACACCGTCGCCCCGGTCGGATCGTTCAACAACGAGATCGGCCTGCCTCTGACATCGCTCAAGGTGAATGCCGACACGCGTTTCCTCGTGGCGGAGATGGGCGCGAACCACGTGGGGGAAATAGCCAATCTCACCTCCTTGGTGCCGCCCGACATCGCGGTTGTGCTCAAAGTCGGTGTGGCCCATCTGGGCGAATTCGGCTCGGTGGAACGCATCGCGCAGGCCAAATCGGAGATCGTCCGGGGACTGGTGCCCGGCGGCCTGACCATCCTCAACGCCAACGACGAGCACGTGGCCGCGATGAGCGCCGTCGCGCCGGGCGATGTGTTGTGGTTCGGCCTGCCTCGGGAAGACGGTACGCGATTGGATTCCACCGCCCATGACGTCGCCTGCGATGAACTCGATCGCCCATCGTTCGTCCTGGAAAACAAATCAGGACAGCACGCCGACGTCACGCTCGGCATTTGTGGACAGCACAATGTCATGAACGCCCTCGCCGCGGCCACGGTCGCGATGAAGCTTGGCATGCCGATCGCGGATGTGGCCGCCGGCCTGTCCGACGTGAAGAGCATCAGTCCGCATCGTATGGCGGTCTCGACCGTCGTCAAGCCGGAGACCTCGTTCACGCTCATCGACGATTCGTTCAACGCCAATCCGGATTCCATGAAGGCCGGCCTCGACGGCTTGCTGAAATGGCGTTCCGGAGCCGAAGAACAGCCATACCGCATCGCGGTGCTGGGCGCGATGCTGGAACTGGGGCCGGATGAGCGCCAGCTGCATGAGGGAATCGGCCGGTACGCCGTCGAAAACGGGGTGGACGCGGTGGTGGCCGTCGGCAGCTTGACCGACAAGTCGCTGGATGCGCTTGCCGAAGACATGGTGGAAGGCGGGAAATCCGCCGGCGCTGGATTCGCCACCGTCCAATGGGCGCATGACGCTGACGAGGCGGACCGTATCGTCAGCGGACTCGCGGCCGGCCACACGGACGCGGTGGTGCTGCTGAAAGGATCCCACGCATCGGGATTGAGCGCGCTGGCGGAACGTTGGACGAGGAATTGATCGAATCGGCGTTCGCCGGAAACGTATCTGAAGATCTGATTGGAATGGAGAACATCAGGTGATTTCACTCATCATCGGCATTGTGGTGTCACTGGGCGTGACGATTGTGGGAACTCCGCTGTTGATCAAATTGGTGCACAAGCTCAACTACGGACAGTACATCCGTCAGGATGGTCCGAAGTCCCATCTGGTCAAGCGCGGCACGCCGACGCTTGGCGGTGTGGTCATCAATCTCGCCGTGGTGCTCGGCTGGGGCTCATCGGCGTTATACCGTTATTTCACCAGAGGCGATGTGCCGTCGTGGTCGGCCGTGCTGGTGCTGTTCGCCATGCTGTCGATGGGCTTCCTGGGCTTCATCGACGACTTCGCGAAGGTCCGCAAGAAGCAGAGCGAGGGATTGACGGTCAGGGGCAAGTTCATCGGGCAGTTTATCCTCGCCACCATATACGCGGTGCTGTCGCTGATACTGCCGACCAAATCCGGATTCCCCAGCGCGCAGGCCGGTATGAGCTTCATTGAGAAGCCGTTCTTCAGCTTCGATTTCGCCGGTCGCACCGTGGCCATCGTTCTGTTCGTGATTTGGGTGAATTTCCTGATGACCGCGTGGACCAACGCCATCAATCTGACTGATGGACTGGATGGTCTGGCGGCGGGATCCTCCATGATCGCTTTCATCGGATATACGATCATCGCGTTCTGGGAGTTCTACCATCTCAAGGGTTCCGGCCATCCCGGCTTCACCTATGCGGTGTCCGATCCGCTTGATCTGACCATCATCGCGGCATGCGCGGCGGTGGCATGCTTCGGATTCCTGTGGTACAACTCCAACCCCGCCTCCATCTTCATGGGGGATACCGGCTCCTTGGCCTTGGGCGGTCTGTTCGCCGCGTTGTCCATCGCCACGCACACCGAATTCCTGGCCATCATCCTGGGCGGTCTGTTCGTCATCGAGACCATGAGCGACATCATCCAGGTCGGCTATTTCAAGATGACCCACAAGAGGGTGTTCAAAATGGCGCCGATCCACCATCATTTTGAATTGAAGGGATGGCCGGAAGTGAAGGTCGTCATCCGCTTCTGGATGATTGAGATGTTGTTCGTGCTGTTGGGACTGGTGGTCTTCTACGGCGATTGGGTGGCTCGTTCCGGCCTGTGACATGGTTCGCGGCGCGGTTTGGCTCCCGTGACATGGATGTGCTATCACGGCAAATGATGTTCCGACTGAAGGGTGATGGATATGGATATGAATGGTAAGACCGTAATCGTGGCTGGTCTTGGTGTCTCCGGACAAAGCATGATGCAGGTGCTGGGGCCCCGTGCGGGCAGGGTGCTCGGCGTGGATGAGAGGAAGCCGGACGCTGATCTGCATTCCTTCGACCAAATCGACTGGGACGATACCGACATGGTGATGACCTCGCCGGTCTTCAACCCCCGCACGCCGTTCATCCTCGAGGCTCAGAAGCGCGGCATCCCCGTCATGAGCGAGGTCGAACTGGCCTGGCAGCTGCGTGTGAACAACGATTCCACCGGCAAGCCCGCGCCATGGATCGGCATCACCGGCACCAACGGTAAGACTTCGACCACGGAGATGACGTCGGAGATGCTGTCCGCATGCGGTCTGACCGCTCCGGCCGTCGGCAACATCGGCAAGGCGGTGTCGCATGCGGCGGTCGATCCCATGAACGATGTGCTGTGCGTCGAATTGAGCTCCTTCCAGTTGCACTTCACCTACTCTCTGGAACTTGATTGCGCTACGATCACCAATATCGCCGACGACCACCTCGACTGGCATGGCGGCATCGAAAACTATGCGGCGGACAAGGCCAAGGTGTTCCACAACGTCAGAAAGGCCTTGGTCTACAACGCGGACGACGACCGTGTCACCAAGCTGGCTTTCGCGGCGCAGACGGCGCCGGGATGCCGCAGGATCGGATTCACGCTGAATGAACCGGAGAACGGCCAGATCGGCGTGAAGGACGGATGGATCGTCGACATGTCGGGCGTCGCCGGCGGAAAACCAGGCGAGCCGGAACAGGTCGCGAAGATCGCCGACTTCACCCACCTGACCGAACCGGACGGCACGGTCTATCCGCATCTGCTCGCCGACGCGTTGACTGCGTTGGCGCTGGCACTGGGCCTTGGTGCGGACAGAGAGAAATCGTTGGCCGCGCTCAAGCAGTTCACTCCGGGAGGCCATCGTATCCAGACCGTCGCCGTCGCCCGGACCGCCGATGGCGGTGCCATCCGTTTCGTGGACGATTCCAAAGCCACCAACGCCCACGCGGCCAAGGCCTCGCTCAACAGCTTCGCGGACAAGTCCGTGGTGTGGCTCGCCGGCGGACTCGCCAAGGGAAGCCGGTTCGAACGGCTCGTCGCCGACCAGGCCCACACCATCAAGGCGGCCGTCATCATCGGCAAGGACCAGCAGCCGATGCTGGACGCGTTCAAGGAAAGCGCTCCCGACATTCCGCTGTCCATCATCGACCCGACGGACAACGATACCGTCATGTCGCGTGCCATCGACGCCGCAGGCGCATATGCGCAGGCTGGCGACGTGGTGCTCATGGCTCCGGCCTGTGCGTCCATGGACCAGTTCAAGTCATACGCCGATCGCGGAAACCAGTTCGCGCAGGAGGCTCAGCGTTGGGTGAATGAGCATGGGGAAGCCTAAAACCGGCCGCAGCATCTCATCCGTCACGGATCAGCGGCGCACGTCGGGTGGACCCGATACGCAGATCCGACGTGCGGGGAAAAATGCCGCCCGCGGATTCGCCAATCCTCTGTGGTGCTTCCACGGTTTCCGTCTATGCGTGATCATCCTGACCGTTTTCGGTGTGATCATGGTGTTCTCCAGCTCGTCGGTGACCATGATCGCCAATGACCAGTCGCCATGGGCCCAGGCGCTGAAACAGGGATTCTATTGCATGCTGGGATTGGGTGTGGCGTTCGTCACGATGATGCTCCCGGCCAGCCTGTACCGTAGATGCAGTTTCTGGTTTCTGGTGGCCGCCGCGTTGCTGCAGGCGGCCACGTTGACGCCATTGGGCGTCGAGGTCAACGGCAACAAGGGATGGATCGGCATTCCGGGCGTGTTCACCATGCAGCCTGCGGAAATCGTCAAACTGGCGTTATGCGTATGGATGCCGAACGAGCTGCTCAACGCGCGCAAACAGGTGAGGGCGGTCGGCGCGTTCAAGGCGTACCGCTGGCTGATTGGAGGATTCCTCGTCGCTTTCCTCCTGGTCATGTCGGGCAAGGACCTCGGCACCGGATTGATCATCCTCGCCATCGGCGGCGTCGCATTGCTGCTTGGAGAATTTCCGGGCAAATGGCTGGCGGGTGCCGTGTTGTTCGGCGCATGTGGCATCGTCGCATTCGTGTTGACCAGCCCGAACCGTCTCGGCCGCATCATGGCGGCCTATCAGACCTGCTCGCCATCCGATTTGCAGGGCGTCTGCTATCAGGCGATCCACGGCAAGTACGCCATAGCCTCCGGTGGACTTTTGGGCGTCGGCATCGGCAATTCCGGCGAGAAATGGGGATATCTTCCCGAAGCGCACAACGATTTCATCTTCGCCATCATCGGTGAGGAGACCGGCTTTGTGGGGGCGGCCATGGTCATCCTGCTGTTCATCGTTCTGGCATGGTGCATGCTGGTGGTGGCCTTGCAGGCTCAAAACCGCTACATCACCATGGTTCTGGTGTGCATCGCGGTATGGATTGTGGGCCAGGCGTTCATCAATATCGGCGTCGTCATCGGCCTGTTGCCGGTCATGGGCGTGCCGATGCCGTTCGTATCGGCCGGCGGTTCCTCGTTGGTCATGTGTCTGGGCGCCGCGGGCGTGGCGGTCAGCATGATGAAGGAGCAGCCTGAGATCAAAGCCGAGAACCGCATACTGTGACCGTCTCGGCCGAAAGCCTGTGGCATGTCCCGTGGTGGGGAAAAGTAGACGAAATGTAAGTATCTTGGCCTGCCACGGTATGCCGTGCGATGCGCCGGCACGCCGTGGGCTAAGCTCAGGGATTATGAGCAGTCAAAAGCATATCGTTCTTTCCGGTGGCGGTACGGCGGGCCATGTCAACCCGTTGCTCGCCGTGGCGCATGTGATTCGTGATCTTGAACCGGATGCGGACATTGCGGTGGTGGGCACTGCCGTCGGTCTGGAGCATGATCTCGTTCCGCAGGCCGGCTTCGAACTGGAAACCATCGAGAAGGTGCCATTCCCGCGTAGACCCAACAAGGCCGCATTGCAGTTCCCCGCAAAATGGAAGGCCGAAACCGCCAAGGTCCATGACATCCTTACGAGACATCATGCGCAGGTCGTCGTCGGATTCGGCGGATACACGTCCGCCCCCGTGTATGCGGCGGCGCACAGGATGGGCATTCCGATTGCCATTCATGAGCAGAACGCCCGCGCCGGCATGGCCAACAAGTTGGGTGCGCGTTGGGCGTCCATGATTGGCGCGGCCTACGCGCAACCGGGCCTGAAGCCGCGCAAGGGCGTCGAGGTGGAGCGTGTGGGATTGCCTTTGCGTCCTGCGATCGCGCAATTGGCGTCCGATTTGGAACATGATCGTATCGCCACGCGCAGGGCGGCCGCGGCCCAGCTTGGCGTCGATTCGGATCGTCCGCTGGTCGTCGTCACCGGCGGCTCCTTGGGAGCGGTGAACGTGAACCGTGCCGTGGCGGCCTCCGCCAAGGAACTGCTCGCGCATGCCCAGGTGGTCCATCTGACGGGCAAAGGCAAGGACGACGAGGTGCGCTCCCTCGTGTCGGTGAGCGCGGGGGAGCAGGTGCTCGGCAAGCTTGGTCCCGACCATGCGTCGGATGGCGATTACCGTGTCGCGCCATATCTGGAACGCATCGATCTGGCATTCGCCTGCGCCGACTTGATCATCTGCCGATCCGGAGCCGGCACGGTGAGCGAATTGACGGCATTGGGATTGCCTGCGATTTACGTGCCGTTGCCGATCGGCAACGGTGAGCAGCGTTTCAACGCGCAGCCTGTGGTCGACGCGCAAGGCGGACTGATGGTGGCGGATGCCGATTTCACTCCGGAATGGGTGCGTAACCATGTGCCGAAGCTGCTTGCCGATCCGCGCACCCTGTCGGATTATGGAGCCAACGCCTGGAAGTACGGCATCCGCGACGCCGCCGAAGTCATGGCGAGACGTGTTCTCGCGTTGATCGGCCAGCCGGACGAATGACCGTGAATTCCATCCATCTACGAGACCATGGGTGAGACCATAATGGAACACGTTGAAAAACAATTCAAGAGGAGCAATCGTGTCTGACAACCAGCGTGAAGCCGGTACCATCGTCCTTGACCCAATCCATGCGTCGTTCGCGCCAGATGAAGGCGTGAACGACCTGGGAGCGACCCATTTCATCGGCATTGGCGGAGCCGGTATGAGCGTGCTTGCCGAGATGCTGCACGAACAAGGCGTCGAAGTCGACGGTTCGGATCGTGAGCCGAGCGCCAAAACCGAACGGTTGCAGGGACTGGGCATCACCGTCGAATTCGGCCAGCGGGCGCAGAACGTCGAAGGCAAGCGCACAGTCGTGTATTCCAGCGCGATCAAACCGGATAATCCGGAGATCGTTGCCGCCCATGAGGCCGGGGAACGTATCGTGCACCGTAGCGACATCCTCGCGTTGCTGATGAACGCGAAGCGTGCGGTGACAGTCGCCGGCGCCCATGGCAAGACGACGACCAGTTCCATGCTGTCGCACATCCTTGTGAACGCCGGCGAGGGCGGACTCGCCGATCCAAGCTACGCCATCGGAGGTTCCATCCAAGGCAAGGACGGGGCCACGCTGGACGGCGGCCATGCGGGCACGGGCGACGTGCTTGTGGCCGAAGCGGACGAATCGGACGGCAGCTTCGCCAAATACCATCCGCAAATCGCCATCATCACCAATTCCGAAGCGGACCATCTCGACCATTACGGCACGCAGGCCAACTATCGCGCGGCGTTCGTGGACCATGCCGGACACGCCACCAAAGCCGTGGTCATGTGCGGTGACGACGATGGCAATATCGCCGTGCTGCGCGCGCTCGATCCACAGGTCGCAGCGCATACGATCGTATACTCCACGCAGACCGCGGACGAATTGGGAGATGTGAACGGCGCCACGTTGGTGCGTATCGAATCGGAAAGCGAGACCGCGGAAAGCGGGATGGAGCATTTCACTTTGCATATCCCCGCCGGACTGCTTGGCGGCGATGAACGACGGGTTCCGGTGACGCTCACCGTTCCTGGCATACACAATGCGCGCAACGCTTCGGCCGCCATCATCGCGGCCGCGTTGCTGGGCATGGATGTCGAACGTGCCTCCGCCGCGGTGACGTCGTTCCTGGGAGCGGCGCGGAGGTTCCAGGTGCGCGGCACCGTCAGCCAAGTGACGTTGGTGGACGATTACGCGCATCATCCCACCGAGATCGCGGCGCTGCTGGATGCGGCGCGCCGCCGTTATCCACAGTCCGGAATCCGAGTGATCTTCCAACCGCACCTGTTCTCCCGGACGAAGTTCTTCGCAAGGCAGTTCGCCGAGGCGTTGGCCAAGGCGGACGATGTGATCGTCACCGGAATATTCCCCGCGCGCGAGAAGCAGGAGGATTTTCCGGACGTCACTCCGGCGTCCATCGTGGATGAGGCGAAGAAGCTTGCGCATGATCCGTCCGACGACTGGATCCGCGGTGTTGAGGACATGCAGACCGCGGCGCAGATGATGGTGATGCGCGCCCACCATGGCGATGTCATCTTCACCGTGGGCGCGGGCGACATCACGCGTATGGACGAGGTGATTCTGCACGCGCTCGAAGCGCACCGTTGGGATTGCGAGGGCTGATGGCTCGACGGGTCATCAGCTCCGGCAAGGATTCGAAAGGAACGAAACCCCAGTCCGGCAAGCGGACCGGACGGTCGGTTTCGTCAGAGCGCAACGGAGGACGTTCAGCGGAAAAGCGCTCCGTTGTAGGGCATTCCGCCGCCGGCGGATCCGCCGTGACCGACGTCGCGAGCCATTCGAAGGCCGAAGGCTTTGTGGACGCGCGTCGTCTGCGAAGCGAGGATTTGGTTTCCAAGACATTGCAGGAGACCACCGGTACGATCGGCGTCATGACACGACCCAAGGTGGTCGATTTCAACGCGCGTCTCAAGGAACGCCGCAAAGCGGGCGCTCGCGTCGTCGTCGTGCGCGCGCTTGCGGGAATCGCCGTCGCAGCGGTTCTGGGCGCTGTCATCTGGCTGCTGTTCTTCTCTTCCGTGTTCCGTTTGGAACCGGACAATATCAGCGTGGCCGGAGCCAATGAATGGGTCAGTGAATCGCAGGTGCTCGACATCGCCAGACAGCAATCGGGCAAGTCGCTGTTCCTTGTGTCGGACAGTGCCGTGGAAAAGCAAATCAAGTCGATTCCGGGCGTGACGTCGGCCGAGTCGAAAAAGCATCTGCCGAATTCGCTTGAAGTGACCATCAAGGCGCAGAAGCCGGCTGCCATGCTGAAGACCGGCGAGAATCATATGACGGCGGTCGACAGCAAGGGGCGTGTGCTCAATTCCGTCAGCGGCGTTTCCGTGGAGGGAATTCCCGTCATCGAGGTGCAGGACGTCGATGTGAGCCTGTCGAAAAGGCCCATCAAGGAGGCGTTGAGGATTCTGAGCTCGTTGCCGGAATCGATGCGTGGTTCCATCACCAAAGTCACCGCCGCGACGCAGGATTCCATCACGACGGAACTCAATGGGGGAGACCGGGTCATCGTGTGGGGCGATTCCTCCGAGCTGAAGCTGAAGAAGGCGGTGGTGGACAAGATCATCAATGATCCGAACGTGATCGGAGACAAGCACAATGTCGACGTGTCCGCTCCGCTGAGGCCGATCATCAAATAGGATTCGTCCGGCGATAAAAGCGAACGGAAAGGGCATCATCCTATATGGAGGATGATGCCCTTGAAGACGGTGCGGCTTTCCGCTCAGTCCTTGACGATCGTCTTGCCGGCCGTGGCCCCTGGAGTCAGATCCTGGATCTCCGTGATTTCCAGCACGGGAATGGTCAGGGGCTTCTTCGTGCCTTTGCTTTCCGCCACCGCGACCTGCTCTTCGTAAATCGCGTCATCGGAATGCAGGGTGACGTTCCCGCGGAAGCGATAGCCCTTCCTTTGTTCAAGATTGGCCACGGCGATGACCAGTTCGCTGCCGTCGAGCAGATTGCGGTACATCTGTCCCGCGGTGCGTTCATGGTAGCCGATGTGGTTGTCGTCGATGACGAAAGTGCTCATCTTCGGTCCGAGATCCACATGTCCGTCCTTGCCGATGGTGGATACCCAAGCAAGGTTGTCGTTGATGAATTCCTTCATTTCCGTGGTGAGATTGGCCATGATGCCACTCCTCTCGTGGTTGCCGGACGACGCCTGCGATATTGGAGACGCCGCATGTCATTTCGATGATACGGAGACGATTGTCGCGGCACGCGTCGTTTCGCCGAACGTGAAATGGTCTGGAATAAAGGAAAAGCCGCCATTTCCGGCGGCTTTCGAATGGTGGAGATGCGGGGAATCGAACCCCGGTCCGATGACCGAACCCTCAGTCTTCTACGTGCGTAGTCTGCTGGCCGTGCGGCGGTTTTTCTGCCCCCATCGATATCGCAGACAACTGATGGCGAGCATATCTACAGTAAGAGTCCCTTGCCGGCCCTGTGGCTCAGCCGGCAAAGCGAGTCTTCTTAACGACGCTCAACATCCTCCCAAAGACGAGGAGGAGTGAACGGAGCGGCTGCTCACTGGTTAATCCTGGCGCGAAGCTCAGGCAGCGAGAGCGAACTCAGTGCGGTTAGATTTAGCACTTATTCTTTTGTAGGGGGCATCCACGAGCGGACCCTACGTTCTCGGCACGCTTCCCTGCGACGAACAGGTCACCGTCGAAACCGATCATCCCCAAATATTGAATTATCAAACCTCTGATCTTTCGACCAGACATTTCAAAATACCACGATTCGCTGGATGGCGCAAATTTACGCTGATGGCGAGTCGTGGCGGCGACATTCAGCATATTGTGCCACGCACCGCCGGTATGAAAAAAATCCGCGCGCCATTCGATGACGGCACGCGGAATGGATGATGAGAAGGAGAAGAAGTCGTTCGCTTACTTGGCGGCGGCGAGATAATCCGGAACGCCTTCCGTCGGATAGACCGGCCAGCCGCCTTCCTTGGTGCACACATAGGCGGCGGTGTTCACGGCCGCGCGATGCGATTCCTTGAGGGAGGCGCCAGACAGCAATTTGCCGGTGAAGGAGCCGGAGAAAGAGTCGCCCGCTCCAACGGTGTCGGCGACCTCGACGTGCGGGGTCAGCAGGGTGGAGGTCTCGCCGTCCTTGGCGATGATGGTGCTGAAGGTCGCGCCGCCGGTCAGGATAATGTACTCGAGGCCGAAACGATCCAGGAACCACTTGCAGGCGTCCTCGTCCTTGCCTTCCGGAATGGAGAACATCTCGCGCATCATGATGAGCTCGTCGTCGTTGATCTTGAAGATGTTGGCATAGCCCAGCAGCTCCTCAATCAGCTCCTTGGAGTAGAAGTTGGCGCGCAGGTTGATGTCGAAGAACTTCAGCGCGCCGTCCTTGGCATGCTTGAGCAGTTCGATGATTGTGTCGTGCGATTCCTTGGAACGCAGTCCCAACGTGCCGAAACAGATGGCGTCGGCCTTGGAGACGGCTTCGGCGAGCTCGTCCGTGTAGCTGATGTGGTCCCAGGCCACGTTCTGCACGATGGTGTATTCCGGGATGCCGTTGGTCAGTGCCACTGCGACGGTGCCGGTCGGGTATTCGTTGGTCTGCACCAGCGTGTTGATACCGGCCTTGTGCGCGTCGTCGAGCAGCTCGGAGCCCAGCTCGTCGTTGCCGACGGCGCTGATGGCGTAGCTTTCCGCGCCGTTCTGGGATGCGTGGTAGGCGAAATTGACGGGTGCGCCGCCGGCGCGCTTGCCGGTGGGGAGCATATCCCACAGGATTTCACCGAGGGCGATGACGATTGGCTTGGACATGGTGGTGGTTCCTTTCTTTGGCTATGGCGTGCTATGCGACGTCAAAGAACATCGAGGGATGTTCCAGAAAATTGGTGATCGCCACGGCGGCGGCACCGGTGACGGTGGCGTCGGTGGGCAGGGTGGACAGGGTGATTCGTGTGTTGCGTCCAATTTCGGGAATCGTCCGTTCGAGCACGACGCGTTCGACTTCGTCGAGCAGGGGCTGGCCGGCTTGCGCGACGATGTCCCCGAGAACGATGCATGTCGGGTTGAACGCATTGATGATGGTGACGGCGCCGTAACCGATATATCGGGCGATGTCCCGCACCAGCGTCACCGCGGCCTCGTCTCCTGTGCCCGCCTTGGCGAACAGCGCGGAGCAGGCCTGAGCGTGCGTCATCGATCCGCATCCGGGAACGATATCGGGATCGGCGTTGAGCCGCTCATGGATGGCGTTGGCGGAGCAGTACCGTTCAAGACAGCCGACGTTGCCGCAGTCGCAGGGCCTGCCGTTCACGTCGATGGAGATGTGGCCGATTTCCGTGGCCGTGCCTTGCTCTCCGTAATAGATGGCGCCGTTGTCGATGATGCCAAGGCCGATGCCCTCGCCGAGCAGGTAATAGGCGAGCGACCCCTTCGACAGCTCCGGGTTGAACAGGAATTGGGCCAAGGCGCCGGCCCGGGCGTCCTGTTCGACGAACACGGGAACGTCGAATGCGTCGCTGAATTCCTCGATGAAGTTGATTTGGCGCCAGCCCTGCATGGAGGAGACCAAGGCGGTGCGTCCTTCGTCCTTCAGGTACGGTCCGGGAACGGCCATGCCGACGGCCACGATGCTGGAATCATCCTTGATGAGGTGCCGCACGGTGTTTCGGATGCATTCCACGGTCTCGGGGATGTGCTTTTCATCGACGGTTGGCAGATCGGTCATGAAGATGCGGTTGCATTTCAGGTCGAAGACGGCAATCTGCACCAAGCTGCGGGCGAACTTCACGCCGACGATATGGTATTTGGCGCAGTTGAGGTTCAGTCCGATGGAACGGCGGTTCTTGTCGCCTTCCATGTCGCCGGTCTCCTCGATGACGTTTCGGGAAAGCAATTTGGCGGTGATTTTGGTGATGGCGGCGGGGGTCAGTCCGATGGCCTTGGCTATCTGCGCGCGCGAGCAGATGCCATTGTGGTACAGGTATTGCAGGACGCGGGAGCGGTTGTTTTCTGAAATCGATGACTGCTGATCGCTATAGCTACTCATCACCCACCTCCTTGCGACGGTGCACGGCTTGTTGAACTGTTTGATATATTAACGGCGTTAATTTATTAACGCAACTCGAACCACACGGCGTGTCGTGCATGACAAAAGGCATGGGTCGCACACTTGGAATCAAGCGTGCGACCCATGCCTTTCGTCCCCGTCGGTGGAGCGTTCAGCGGATCGTTCCTTGGAACGCGAACTGAGCGTGGGAGTCGCCGGACGCCTTGTGCCGCAGATAGTCTCGCACATAGCCCATGCGTTCCACCGTGGTGGCGGCCAAGGGCTCGGGCAGCGCGTCGGGTGGGAACCACCCCACCTTGAGGCTTTCCTCATCGCCGACGAACGGTTCCGAGTTGCCGTTCGGATCCGGCCGACAGATGAACAGATGATCCATGTACATGGTGCTGTCGCCGTTCGCGTAGGTGAGGATCTTCGTGGACGATTTGACCGAAACCAGATCGGTGACGATCACGTCCACTCCGGTCTCCTCCTTGACCTCGCGGGCCACGGTGTCGGCCGGTTCCTCACCGGGCTCGTTGATGCCGTACACCATGGCCCATTCGCCGGTGTCGGAGCGGCGGCCCAGCAACACGCGGCCCCATTCGTCCTCGACATAGCCGGAGACGCCCATGAGCCACAGCAGATCGTGGCCTATCTTCTTTCGCAGTTCGAGTATGAATTCGGGTGTGGGCATGATGCCTCCTCAGTCCTTCGTGCCTTCGGCGGCCATGTCGGCCATCCATTCCTCCACGTCGTCGATCTGCTTCGGAATGCCGGAGGACAGCCATTCCGGACCATCCTCGGTCATCAGCACGTCATCCTCGATTCGGATGCCGATGCCACGGTATTCCGGCGGAATCATCAGATCATCCTCACGGAAGT